>Ga0214542_1000868_pt1 | contig 58579 bp, 23 predicted proteins | sample CNSS1metaG_FD_160096 | JGI IMG/M metagenome (GOLD analysis project Ga0214542, IMG submission 160096) | Root nodule microbial communities from cowpea collected in UCLA plant growth center, Los Angeles, California, USA - CNSS1 | ecosystem: Host-associated > Plants > Roots > Nodule | place: USA...
TTTTATAATTCATGTTTTTTTTTTTTTTTTATATGTGTACTCCATATAAAATTTAAAAGCATATCTAGAATCTTAACTTATTATGATTTTGCTTTGCTTAATAGGTAAATTACTTAACCAAAGTTTAATTTAATCCTGTGGGTCAGCGTAATAATTGCTTTATTACACTGTTAGGATATAATAAAGTGTTTATGATCTTCTCACGATCTCCTACACTAATTAATTTTTAAGAACTTTATGTGACTTCCTTTATGATAAAAACAATAACTAATTTTTTTACAAAGTAACTTTTTTATTGAGCATCATTTTAATTTGGTGAATTTTATCCATGATACCTCTTTAGTTTTCTTCATAATTTATTACTTTGAAAAATGGATCATATTAATATATTAAGTTTCTTCATCTTTCATCGCAGTCTATTTTGTATTTCGTTGTGTAAGAAAATCTGAATATAAAAATAAATCAGAGAAATTTGTCTGCAGGTAGTAAGTTCGACGAAGCATAGTTATGGCCACAAATTTTTAAGTCATAAATGTTGCTCGGGCTTTGAGAGCAAATAAAATCAATCACACAAAAGATAGAGAAAATAAATACTGCATTGTGAAAACACCTGAGACCCTCTAACTATAATATGTATAAAAACGTAAATTATAGCTTTAAATTTAAAGATAGTATAAAAAAAAGAATAACACTAACAATAAATAGAAATTAAGTTTGGATTAAACTTCTACTTTTTTTCTTTTTTTTAGCATAAAACGTTAAATTTCTTAATTAAAATTAGAAGGGAAGAAAAAAGGATTTAAATTTCAAAAATGTTTTTAACACAAGATGGACAACTTAACAACACTTTTAGAAGTATTTAAGTAATTAAAGAATAATAGTTTTTATATTTATAAACAGAGGAAAAAAAATAAAGAATAAAATTGTAAACGTAAAGTGCATAAAAAATTATTAGATGTAAAAACCATAGTACCTCCAAACTTTAACACCCAAGTTTGGCAAGGCACGTGAATTTGTGAGGCCAGGAATCACGTGAGTAATCACTCCGCCGATTTACTTAATGGGTAGTAGGTGTGTGCTTCAAAGATTAAGGTTGTAATAAAATATAGTTTTAATAAATGTCAATAAAAAGGTTACAATGAATCAACAGAGTTTTGATGTCATTACTTAAATTATAAATGCTTAGTTATAATATTAAAAATATTATAAATGTATATTTGATATTTCATTATATTTACTTTTAAGTTCACTTCTATTAGTTACGTACTGACTTAAAAAATGTGTCATATATATACATACATATATATATATATATATAATACAAATAAATTTTAAAAGTAACTTTTTTTTAATATATAGACATATAGTTCAATATTAATAAAAAAATTGTAAAATATGAATTGTTATTCCATTAGTGCCTTAAAATTTTAACGTATGGACACAAATCCTCTTTTGAACACATTAAATGACATAGATGATCCAAAATCATATCCTGATTTCTATCGTTCTCCATATGTAAAAACAGATACTCTTTATTAGAACATTTATGGTTTGGTGTAAATTTATCACCATATATGAAACATGCTTCTTTTTCATAGGTGACATTTGTCTAACATTAGAATTTCATACTCTGATTTAGTATTGGTTGATCTAAACAAAGGTAGAAAAGACAATTAATTTTGTAAGTTTGGAAATGTAATAAAATTGTAAAAAAAAAAAAACTCTTCAAAATTTATATTTTAATATTGTTCCCAACTGTCTCTAATTAACCAATTATAATAATAATAATAATAATAATAATAATAATAAATGTGTGAAAATTGAATTTATATTTTTTTTCTTTTTTTTCTCTAACCTCAAAATTTCAATAGAGAGGTTGGTTGAGGATGAAAAAAAGTGTGAGAAAAAAAAATATAGTATTTGATGACTATGATGTTTCAAGATAAAAAAGAGTACAAGAGTAAAAACGAAATAATTATATTTTCGTTAAAGAAAAAAGAGTTTTTTTATTTATATATATATATATATATATATATATATATATATAACGTAGTGTTCACACTGATATGAAACTTAAAAAAACAAGATGAGGAGGAAATTGTCAAAAAGAAAAGTTAAACCAAAACTTTAAATATGAGATATGATTACGATTTTAACATAAAGTTAATAAGAGAAAATTCACTCGCGTGCGCCATGAACTTTTACCTTACGGTGGCTACACGTTTATTCACCATCATATGCCAATTATGTAACATTACTGTGTAAAAGATGAAATCAAAGTTACTGTTTTAATTTACTTTGTGGCTGCTTTTCCGTCACAAATAATATCCAATTTGTCATAATTTTTTTCGGTTCAGTGGATGTGGATGCACAGACCCGACTTTTGCCTAATGCAAAAGCCATAATAATCCTCCTTCTACATACAATAATTCTCCCCTGTGTTAAAAATCATAAGCTTCTCTATAACATTTTTTATAAAATAAGAAAAAAAGAAACTTTTCTACAAACAAAAAAATTAATTTATACATAAAATGACTAATAAAAAAACTTACCGTAGATTTTTAATTTGTGCGTAAATTAATTTTTACTTGAAAATGATAATTTACTTTCTATATTTCTTAAAAGTATTTATAAAATATCATCAAAAGATAACATAAATCAAACAAATTAACGCCAAATAATTGATAGAGAGGCTCCACATTGTTTGACTAGACATTAACGTTAGTGTTACGCTTAAAACACAAGTGGAGTATCTATATACACAAGATCGATCTGCTTTTAAGGACGTACAATTTATTCAAGCGCGTGCTCAACAAAGTTCAAAATCAAATGAACATGGAGTGATATGTGGGCCTTAAAAACTATATTCCATCATTACATGGTAGATATGCATCTTCATCTTCAAATCATTGCATAATTTGCAAATTCAACACCCACACTTCAGATGAGTGGTGGATATTAATACGTAAAAACTAAATATGATAAGTTGTGCCTTTTCATCACATTGTGTAGCACATGGAACATAACCTTCCAACGTCAAACGCTACCACTAAATTTATACCAACTAGATAATTGGCACTGCTATTTTTCCTACACAAATGGAAAATGCACGACCATGTAACATTCAAATTCCAGTGAAGTTGCAATAGTGATGCAGCATAAAAAAGAGACAGATGAAATGCACTAAATATCTCATGTTTCCTTGAATATACCACCTCCCTTGCCTTAATTTCCGATGGCAAAATCAGGGGTGGCCAAAAGTTTGTTGCATAGCGTCACAGGAAAAACTAAATGTCCCCGTGAAGAATGCACAGCTAAGCCCAATTAATACTCAACAACTCTCTGATGTCATGCCCCATTTGCAGCCAAAAGAAAGAGAATAAAAATAAAACAAAATGTCATCGTGAACTTGCTAAGGTTCTGTTTACATGAAGAACATTGTAGAGTGCAGACACTGCGTCTTTATCTGAAAACACATAGAAAAGCATATGCATTCAGTGTCCCTAAGTGAGAACAAACATTGCTATACAATAGTTTACGGAGCAAATTTCCATCTATCTTTTCAATTATGAGAGGAGTGCGTTTTCATATTAGCATGGCATCTTCTGCGCGCAAATAATCCTACATAGTTTCTGGATTGTTTAAATGATTGGCTTGGAACTGTCTTAAGAGCAGCAAGGACTGATGGTAAAGATTGAGATCGATCCCATCAACGTTTCTACCAACACGAGCTTGCAAAACTACCTAACAAAGAAAAAAGTAGCATGCTCAAATCGTCTTATAAAGACCATTGTTCATGTGAGTGAATGTGTATTACAAAGCACATTATGGATTAAAGTGTGTTTGCAAAGAAACGGAGAGGTGAGCCTTTTTTTTACCAAATCTTGACTAAGAGCATACCTCATTATCAGGTTGGATAAGGAGTTCACCAATGAATTGGTAGACAGAGCCAACTTGAAAGCTAAGGTCCCTCAGATGTTCGGTACTAACTTGTAGAATGTCATCGCCATCAACAATCGTTGCTAGGCACGCCTCTATAGAATATTCACGTAACCTATGGAAGGCAACACAAAAGTTATTGACTGACACTCCACTGTCATCACTCATCACAGTCAAGTGGCAACAACAACCCCCAAAAGATATATAATGGAGCAATTTATTCTGTCAGAATGAAATCATACACCATGTTGTACCAGTAGTGCAGTTATAGTTATAGATAATTAGATAAGGAATTTAAAAATCACTACATGTATTAGGAAGTATATTACATGGTTTAGTATTCTGTTACCTAATTCAGTTTTGAACCCCATTGTTTCAGTTGAAATAAGCTCTCAAAGTGATGAAATTCAAGTCAGTCTTATGCTGATTGTCACGTCAGCAAAAAATCATATCATGCGACGCTTATTACGAAGCCAACAGCTATCTAAGAAGTGAACATAATTGCATCAATTTAAAATCTACAGGTGTTTTTATTGCAATAGGAACTAGCAGGACCAAAACTGAACTTTGGTGAAACTAGAAAAGCCAGAAATGCAATTAAACCTATTCTGTATGTTAGTAGTACACTCCAATTATGCACCCACATGAAGATAAAAGAGATTTATAAATGCCACTCACAGTGATCCATGAATGCAGAGATGATGCATTCTCACAAATAGTTCTTAGTACAAAATATTACAAACAATGGTAGAATTTAAAGAAGTGAATCACAACCAGAAAGTGTGTTCAGGTTTCATAACAGAACACTAATATACACACGATAGTTAACAGATTAAAGCCATCGCCAAGAACCAATACAAAATTAAAATGTATTTTATTGTAGATTGTAGGAATGTTGGGAATGAAAACAGATGAAAATGAAATCCAGACGAACTACATTCAATTCAAAGTAACTTGCAGGGCAATTTTGTTATCTTGTAATGGATACTGAACATATGTTTCTTATATTGAAACGTGTCACTCCAATCCAAGTCTACAGGGCATGATTTGGGGAGATGAGTCAAACTATGTCATATGTTTATAGCAGCTTTGAAATGTTAATATTTGAAATGTAAGACATGAAGTATGGCAATTACTACGGAGCTGGTTAAAATCTTCAGGCAGTTTAGCATTCTCACGTAACTTCCATCCATAGGATGGACAGTAAATTTACCATACCCAAACTGCCATCATTCCAGAAATCTCAATCTTGGTGTTCCCACTCTAAACTATGGCACCAATTGCTGCTATGCTCACCCTGCTAGCATGCCATTACATTTCTTACAAAAACAGTTCCCCTAGTAATAGTATCAACATGAAATTCACTACTAAAAGTCGTCTAAATGCGCATAACCAGATCTATGGTTTTAAAAAAAACTAACATATGCTGGTTGAATCCCTGAAGTGTTTCCACTCACCATGATTGGCAACAAAATACCAAGAAACGGAATTTTAACATTATTAACTTATATTATTTGACACTTCAATTTGTCACCACGACGACAGTGAATCATCTTATTAAAAAAAGTCACACATACATTGTAATTTGAAAGGTGGAACTCACTTTCCAGTTATTCTGAGCGAAGCTCCTTGCTTAAAAAATGGAGATGACGGATGCAGGTCATGTAAGGAAATCAATGTACCAGATTTTATTTCCAAAGACGCCATCAGGCCACCTGATGACCAGTAAAACTTCCACGTTTGACTGCAGTTAGGCAAACATAACATATGCATAAATTCGTGTTAATGTAAGTTCCATATTACAAAAGCTTTTGTAGCACATCATCTACCTTGAGACAAGCCTCTAACATAGTTCCATATGAAATCATCACAACATAATGATCATAAAACATTTTAACGAATTGTTTCTTTAACAAATCATTATTTCAATAAATTCCTAGTCAATCCAACTTCAGTTGTTCATATTACAGTTATTCACAAGCAATTTCTACATGAGCAGTGGACAGAAAGCGTTAATTACTAAAAAAATTTCATTAGGGATTCTCTTTTATCAAAACCGTAGGACAAATAAAGAAAACATGATGACTACTCCAGTCGTTTTATAACATTTTATATTTAAGAAATAATTTAATTTACATTAAACCATAAATTTGGATTAAGATTTATTGATACATTGTAAATAAAAATCATTCCTGCAACAGTTAACCATGAAAAAGACACATTCTTACCGCATTGAATAACATTTCACACGGTTATGATTATACATAACTAGCAACTAAAACTAAAGCTCACTCATATTTATTAAAGGTTCAGGTTAATCCAAGTATGTTTTCCAGTCCATCAATTATAAAAGGTTTCAATATGTATTTCTACCCAAAAATATTATGGTTTTTATATTTTAGTCCCTGTAAAAAATGTATTCAATTTTGGCCACCAAAAATGTCACAACTTTTGGCCTGAGACGGTCACCCTTCCACCTAACACATTTTCCCTATATCTGCCATGCTTCCCACTTTTCTAATCAAAGAAATCTTCGTTGTACTCTCCATAGTATAATGACCACTTGACCAGCATCAAGAATGAATATAAAATCTCCAACCAGTCAAATCCATCATCTTCTCCTCCCACCATATTACAGCTTAGCTTACAGAACCAAAAGTGAAATGTCTGGCTTGGTAGAACAATCAGTTATTCCAGTCTCATACAGTGCACTCCAAACCGGAAATTTACACCGATAGAAAAACTGAACTAAATAGATTTTCAACAAAGCGCCGTCGATGAAAATTCAGGCCACTACCAATATCTCCTACAACCAAATTAAGCGGCTAAAATCTCCAACGGCTACCAAATTAATTTAGGGAAAATCATTCAACTCCATTCCACTAGACTGAATCTCTTCAAACAAAAATGCTTAAAAGGTTAGCAAGCATTAAGTGCATTATAAGATGAAAACTCAACGAGAGAAAACTTAGAAAGATTAAACAACAAAGAATCAACCTCCACACAGTGATGCAAGATTGTATAACAGAACAAATTTTCGTAAGTAACATTGCAATACAAGGTTAATTCCCTTTTAACTTCCTAAACAAAATTAGTCATAACGAACAAACAAACATTAACAATAAATAACACTCACAACGATTCGTTAATGGCTAACAGTCTTCAATCGTTTAGCCCAAATAACTTGCGCTTTGAAGAAACCGAACTTCTGAGGCAACAAGAAGAAGAAAGAGGTTACGTCAAAACAAAATAAAATTAAAAGCAATGGAGTTTTTGAGAATGAGAAACGTACAATGGGTTGGGCCATAGCCCCGTGACCCACATGAGAGAAATTAATTGATATTGGCACTCCCTGTTTATTATTTGAACCCCTGCCTTTCGCTTTTACTGTATTTTTGGTGAAAAATATTACTCATATAAACAAGTTTCTATTACAACTACCACTCCACTACCACAGTTTTAAAAAGTTTTAGCCGTTTTCAACATTCAAAAATAATAAAATTTTTCTTTCTAATATATTTATCAAATCCATTATTGCCTTTTTCTTCTAAAATAATGTATTTATGGAAAGCTAAATTATTTTATTATTGTTGTGAAAACAAGACAGAAACAGTATATAATAAAAATGGACATTGTGTTAAGTTTTTAGAAAAAATTAGTAGAATTGGGATTCAAAATATATAATAGAAATAAAATTTTTTTGTTGTATTATTTTTTAAAATTAATAAAATAAAATTAAGTTTTGGTTGAAATGATTTTTCAGAAGAAAATAAATGCAATAAAAGATATTTATACTTCTATCGCATTTATTTCATTTTATTTTAACATGTCATTTGTGTTAAAATTTACTTATTTTAATAATGTTTGAGTTTAATTAAGTGATAAATTAAGTTACTTTTAATTATGCTTTTATTGTTTTTTAGTGAGTATTCAAAATTTTATATTTTTTAATCGTTTTTTAGTTTTTTAATCTTTTCATTAATGTGAGTGTTAGTTTGTCTTGACACCTTATTTATTTGTCACATATTAAAAAAGGTTAAATATTTTAGAAGTTCTTATTTTTGTAATAAAATGTTAAATAGGTCATTTTTTTTATTTGACTAAATTGGATCTTTAGGTTAGAAAATTTGTTGCAATTAGGTTCTAAAATAAAAATTGTCACGTGTCAATATGTTGTGTCATGAATGTGAAAAAATAATAAATGTTTAGAGTTATTACTGTTAAATATTTGTAAGATACTTATAGTTTTATAATTTTATGTTTTTACAATTTTTGTAATTTTATATTTTTGAAATTTTGTATTTTTATCATTTTCTAATTTTTTTTATTTTAAAATTTTAAAATTTTATAATTTTATCAATTTGGAATTTAATATTTTGAATCATAGTTCTAACCTTTTCGTGGTAATATGTCTTAATTTTTTTAATTAAATAAAAATCTGAAGTTGATTGGGAAAAATATTCTCAAGGAGAATTGAGTTGGAAAAGATGGAAATCACCACTGCTGAAATGATGATTGGTACTTGCAGTGCATATCAGTGGATGAAGCTTAGGCATTGGCCCCTCGACCTAACAAATTTTTCTACTTTTTATTAACATTTTTTATTTCGGAAATACTGATATTTTCCTTTCTCTTGTTAATCATACATTTTTTTTTCATGCAACTTTTAATATAGAAATAAATTTAGAATCAATTCAAAAGTAACACTATTAAGACTCAATTCACTGAAATCTTCTTTGGGAGATTTCAATTCCAATATGAATCAATTGAGAGGAACAACTTTCTTAAAAAAAAAAAAAACTACCGAAAAAAGAAAGACTAGAATGATTAATAGTACGGAAACTCTAAATAGTTGCTCTCAAAGTCCAACAAAAAATATGTTAATGTGACAAGTTTCTAAAAGAGAATGGACAAAATTTTCATTCGAAATATCAGAGTATTTCACTGGAGGAGGGGTCGATCATAACCTATTTGTTTTCCTATATCTGAACTTTACATATGTTTGAAATTTGACCAGACAAATACCGTCTACAATATCCTACCAAAACTTCAAGCTGTCTCATGAATGGCACCATTGAAACTATGATTTCAACACAAGTGTTTTGGCTCCAACATATTTCACCAGCTGCTCAACTGTTTCTGGATTTTAGAATTGTGAGATGACCTACCACCTTTGTCTTTGTAGGAATTTCTGCCTCCAGTAGTCTTATGTCCCTTACGAACTGCTGCCACAGCACGTCGCCTTTGCTTATTCAAGCTCTTGACGAGTTCAGCTTCATTTTCCGTTGCTTCTTCATTGTCTTCCTCCTGTGAATCAAAATTACCATATTGAGGATATGCATAACATTCATTGTTAACAAGCCATATACACGCTATTTCCCAAAAAAACATCATGGATTAGCGTTTAAGACTATAAATTTTTGAATTGAATATTATGAAGGGCAAAAGGAAGCAGTACAAACATAGCATTGAGATAACCACCCGATAATAAAACATTGCTCACATTGTCATTTGCATCTTCCTTTTCAGATCCACTGCTTTCACGTGCTTCACAACTCTTCTCTTTCCACTGACTTTCATATCCCTCATTCTGATTAAAACAAAATAACAATCCTTCAACCAACATTGCAGAATTAGACTTACACGATTAATAAAATAAGCTGAAAAAGTATGGCAGCGTATATACGCCTGCTCGTCAATGGACAAACTATAACTAGACCAAATACTGGATATTCGAATTAGAAATCACAGTTCACTTAGATACTATATTTAATGATATATTCACAATGAAAATTTTCAAGCTCAACCATCTCAAGTGCAGAATGTTTAGCATTGTTCCTAAGTTTTTCAGTATGAATCTGCTAAACAAATACCCATAATCTTCAGCTTGTGCTAACTATTGTTTTACCTCTCTTTACATGTACATCTTTTATAAGTGATGTTATTTAAATAAAATAAATAACAGCACATTTTTACATAGTCCGTGTCTGTTTTATGGCATTACCTGTTCCAACAAGTCTGAAGAATAACTACCATCAATAGTGCCTGCTTCATTCAGGTCTTCAACTAAGTCAACCTCTTCACTGTCTGAATTTGTATCACTCTCTGCCTTGCCTTCAATGAACTGCACATAGAGATTTGAATACCTTTGAGGCAACCAAATACAAAAATGAAAGCTTACCAATCTACGCACAATGACTAAAAGCAGACAATTTTATGCTTCAAAATGGTGGTCCATGCTGGGTGTCAGCAGTAAGCCAAAAGAGGTGGAAAATATAGAAGCAAAGTTACGTTGCCTTTTGAAAAATGATCACTATATTTTCTTCCCCATCTCAAAGAACAAAAAAAAAACACTGTACCCTTTGAATATCTTCTTCGTCCTTTCTAGAAAAGCCACTGGCAGCAAGTTCCCTATCTAGAAAACCAGCACTTCTTTCTATCGCAGAAAAACAAGGTTTTCCAGCGCCATCTCTCCCCTCATCAGAACCATCCATATCATCTAAGCTTTCTTCAAAAGAAAGATTGAACCTGAAACAGAAAAGAAGGAATGATATGAAGATGATTATTTTACCAGCCAAATACTAGATCCAAAAACCTTTCAACAAGTTCAGAAACCAAAGATCTATCAGCCATGCAGAAAAAACAGGAGATGAAAATGAGATATGCATAAGATACCAAAAAACAAATGGAAAATGAAGAATATTAAAATTATACTAAAAAACACATGAAAAAAGAATCACATATATACATCTCCACAAAAGGATAATTCACAGTAAAAAATACAGATTGCATATAGTGTATATATAAATGCAAGTCAGATAGAAAAAGATTCAAGAGCATAAATTCAAAAAATTTCCCAACATGCACAACCTTAAAGGAAACTCCTTATTTAATGAAAGAACAAGAGAGTGGAAGACAGATTTAAAAGGATAGAAACTAGCGTGGTGTTTGATTGTGAAGGAAGTAAAAGGAAAGTAAAGTCTAAATTGTTATTTGTAGAAGTCAACTCTTCTCATTTTTCTTTCACGTTCTCTCCAATCAAACAGAGAAAAAAGGATAGTTGTGTGTTGTTTGTTTTCCTCTTTATTTATTTTCTCCCACTTTCATCCCATCCAAACATAGTGTAAGAATCATGAGTCCAGGTCCTTTCACCATGTCGTGATATTTTGCACTAAATGCACTTTCTAGCAAGGTATGCTAACTTGTAATAACAGACTTATCTAATTACTTGCTACTTTACTGAAATTAACTGCAGTTAGGGCAAGTGATGTGAGAATACCATTTATATTTTTCCCTAACATCATTTGAATAATAAAGACAACAAAATATTAAAAGTAATATGCAAAAGCATCTCTAAAGTTGACAAATACATGATTTCAAATAACAACCTACCTTTTCCTGAAAAACTTAAAGATGCATTCAACATCACGGTCAAAGTACCTGAAATAAGGATAAATAATATATTGTTAAACTAGAAATAAAATATACTCTGCTTTTCCATTAAAATGACACTTGGTCATATAACTTCAGCACTGTTTTACTATTTGCAAATTATCAAAATTTTATTTTTACTATGAATATTGATTTTAAAACTTAAGAAGTATGAAACTAATATCCTCATATATTACTTTCGTATGATAACAAAACTTAGATAAATATATAAGGGTATCCTCTAAAAAAAAATGAGAAAAATTCTATTAGCATATTATACTTCATAAATTGAAAAGAGATGTAAAAGTAAATCTAGAAATTGTATTATAAGGCTTAAAATGTTGAATTTATACCTCGTAAATTTAACAACTACATGACTAAATTATAAAAAGGTTCTTTTTCAAGGACGAAGCAGGTTGCACTGTGGAAGAATAATTGGTTTTTTGAACACTACATATTATCCCTTTAAATTCTTAATAAGTTTGATCAAAATGCGAATTGACCTGGAAATTTTGTAAACTACATCAGAAATAACAAGAAAACATAAAAAAATGACATGGTGGCTAGGAAGTGTGATAAGTTGATAACAAGTCAAAAGAAAATCATGACGAAGACTATCACAAAAGGAGACCTTACATCTGTGCATTACGATGTGACACGGATACCATTTGAGGAAAATCAATCATGGTAATTTTTTCATCGTCGTCAATCTACAGTGAATGGAGTTCAAAGCATAAATTAGATACGAAAACCAACAAGCTAACAGAAATACGAAATAAAATTGAGAATCCTCTGTGATCATTATGCAAACAAGTGAAAGCGTACCATGATATTAAATTCATTGAAATCACAATGAATAAGGCCACGCTCAGCCAACCGAACAACTAAACCAATGATTGTCTCAAAAACTGTCTCTGGATTTTGTAACTGCTTCACCTGAACACTGCATTTGAAAAACCAAATAGGCAAATCAAGCAATTGTTTACCAAAACCAGCAAAAAAAGTGAAAGAAATACTAGAAACAATAAAACCAGCTTAAGAAAAAGAAACACAAGAAAAAAAAAGAAAAAATCTTTAAAAGTAGCACAAGTAACGAAGGATACCTACAGAGGATAACCTTGGACAAGTGACATGACTACACAATGTCTATTGTGTTCTACAGCATTTGGAACAGGAAAGCCATGGGTTTCCAGAGCCTGCTCAAGCCGATCATGTGTGTCAGTGACTAGAGAATCAAACAACAATAAAATAATTCAAATATACAGCAACTAGATAGCCGAAAAGGTAAAACCTTCATGAAAGCAAATTCTTTAAGGGCAGCAAGGCGAGACAAATAGAGCCAGTTATAACTACTTCGATGTCTCAAGTAGTCACGCTTAGATTTGACAGCTCTAAAAGAGACTCTACCAAGTCTATGCAACTTCATGGCTAGAACAGTTCCATCTTCACGGGCAACCTCAAATATATCTAGCAGAGCACAAATGGCAACGTAATTAGAAAAAAAAAAAAAACGTATGAAATATGATTGAATGAAGAGCACGATATTAGAAGAGCATTAACTAAAATACCAGATTCCTTTCCAACACCAATTTGGCGACCAACAGCAACAAACACTCCTTTGTTCACCATAGTTTTAATGGCAAGAAAATCATAACCAAGATAGGTAAGGCGGAATCCATCATCTAAAATCAAATTAAGCTCACACAAATTAGAAGGTCATTCAAAAGAAATATGATCATAAGTGTTCTTTGTTAGTACGAATAATAATAAACAGATTAGAAGGTACCAACATTTAGAAGAGTCATGATGCAGCAACTTGTGCTTGAGCAAATTCTTCAAAACTTTGTACGTGCCTCCATGCCTACAAACATTAACATAAAATTAGTAACAAAAGTGAAAAAAAAAAAGAAAAAAAGAAAAAAAAAACATAGTAAAGCGAGTGAAAGCAGAAGAATATTGAGAGGTACTTGAGACGCGCAATTCGATCGATGAGTTCCGTTGGTACGATTTCATGCTGCAGCCGGGGGATAATTTCGTTATTTTGAGCTCAAAAGTTCAAAACAAAGGATATTTAAATTGAAATTAAAAAAAAAAAACGGCGTAGGAGAGAAAGAGAGAAAAACTCACATTCCGCATGCCCAGTTCAACGGCGGTGAGAACCCTAAAATCATCTTTGTAGAGATATTTCAACACATCCACGTCAAGCTTCATTCTGAATTGAGGTTAGTGCGCGCGTTTGGTGAGAAAATAATGCACCTTGAACGGGATGGTGGCTTGCGCAGGGCTGGTCGGAGGAGGTTTTGCTTGTGGAGGAGGTGCTGGCGGCGGTTAGGTTGTGATATTTGAGTGCGTGAGGATTTGCCGGTCTGGGCTGGGCTTAAGATGCTGCTGGTGAGAACCGGAGATGTGATGAGTAGTATCCTACAAAGTTTTATTTTATTTAATTAAGTTTTAACTTCAACTTAAATTTGTATATTTTTAATTTAATTTTTATTAAAAAAATCATTCCATTAAATATTTAAAATACTTTTTATTTTGTTTAAGTGATTTGTTTTATTTTTGTTGATAGCCTGACTTTGACTTCTTCTTTTTTCTTATGATTCATTGATTAATTTTTTTTTAATCTTACCTCACTTTTAAAATATTTATATTGAGTTAACGAATGAATTGAAAAAAGTTCATGAAATGAAAATGAAAAAAAATATATAATCACATTTCCTTGTTATTGATTAAATCAAATTAGAGAATACTAGCGTAAACATTAAGTTAATATATTTGTTGATAGCGTTTTGCGTACATATTTTATATATATATATATATATATATATATATATATATATATATATGATATTATATAAGTATATGATGATAATGTAGTGTTATTAATTTAATATATAAAATAAAATTATATTTATTAAAAATAAAATAAAAATAAAATATATAAAAAAAAAGATAACAATGATAAATAGGGAAAAAAATAAAAATAAACGTTTTTATAAAAAATTTATAAAAATAATAATCAATTTTAAAAAAAATTAATAAATAATTATATTTTGAAAGATAAAATTGAAATTTTAAAATGTAAATAAAATAAAAAATCTATTTATATATAGGTATAGATATTAATAAGAAAAATATTTTAAAAATGTCGTTTGAAATCGAAAGAACATCTTCATTTTATAAGTTCGACTAACTCACTTATTACTGAAAAGTACTATACTACTTTATTAGTCATAAAAACTTTTTATTTTCAAAATAAAAGTATTTTTATTTTTATAATCAGAATATTATATTTGAAGATCTCGAGCTTATTATCGGCTTGTATTTAGTCAAATATTTTACAATATTAAAAACTCTCTTCAAATATGGATGATAATCTTATATATCAAAAATTTATTAATTATAAGATTAGTGATAACAAGTATAGATAATATTTATCTATTTCCTTAAAAAAAAATGTTCATTACTGGCTCTATTATTATTCATCATGTATTTATGAAAAAATATTTTGCGGATCTTTTTATACCAAGCACTCATGAATATCCACATATACTTTTAAAAGTTTAAACTTGGATAAAAAAAATAATTTTTAAGTATAATTTAAATCAAATTATTTAATAAAATGTTAACTTTCATAAATTTGATATTTCTAAAAAAAATTTAAATAAATTGTGTGAGAGTATAATTAATGAGAATTAACGAGGATTGATACTTGAAAAAAAAATCATCCGCAGAAAATTCAAATCCAAATCCTGCTAGTTATCATCTCTATAAATGATTAAAATATAGAGTATTAGTAAAAATAAAACTCTATTTTCATTATATTAAATGAGTTAATAAAGTAGTATAGTACTTTTCAGTAATAATTTTTCACTTTTTAATGTTATTTTTATCTTAAATTGAAAAAACCGAGTTATTATTTTTTATTGATTTTAGGAAAATCTGGAGTCAGAATAAAAGAGAAAATCATAATTTAGAAAGAAAAATAAAGGAAGCCATACATGTATTCATCCTACAAGATTTCTTCATATTTCTTCCATCTTATCTGTAAGTATCCTATCTCCAAACCAAACATTCGCGACTCTATTAGAAAGGAAGAGTTTTCTTCTGTAAAATGAAGATCTGCACATAAGCAAGATACTGAAAATTCACGCCTGATCTGGATGAAAAGATATATTTTGTTCACAGATGAATGCTTTTATGTTTCAGACCAATACAGCATGTTATGATCCACATGTGGGTGTCCCACAAATCAGGACATGCAAAAGCATGCGAGAATTGAAGCAAGTGCATGCGTTTTTTGTCAAAACAGCACGAACCCATGACACCACAATAGCAAAAGAGATTCTCAGGCTCAGTGCCACGTCTGATTTTCGTGATATTGGGTATGCCCTCTCGGTGTTCGACCAAATGCCTGTCAGGAATTGCTTTGCTTGGAACACTGTGATAAGGGCACTTGCTGAAACCCAAGATAGGCTCTTGGACGCCTTCTTGGTTTTCTGTCAAATGGTGACTGAGGCAACTGTGGAGCCTAACCGGTTCACTTTCCCATCTGTTCTGAAGGCTTGCGCAGTCATGGCCAGGTTGGAAGAAGGGAAGCAGGTTCATGGGCTGGTTCTTAAGTTTGGATTGGTGGGCGACGAATTTGTTGTCACTAATTTGCTAAGGATGTATGTGATGTGTGGGAGTATGGAGGATGCTCATGTTTTGTTTTATAGGAATGTTGAGGGTGTTGAAGATGTGAGGAGGTTGGTGAGAGAGGAGAGGAGGGGAGAGTTTAATGTGGTTCTGTGCAATGTGATGGTTGATGGGTATGTAAGAGTTGGGAACCTTAAGGCTGCTAGGGAGTTGTTTGACAGGATGGCTCAAAGGAGTGTGGTTTCTTGGAATGTGATGATTTCTGGGTATGCTCAAAATGGGTTTTATAGAGAGGCCATAGAAGTGTTTCGTAGGATGACGCAGATGGGAGACATGTCGCCGAACCGGGTCACTTTGGTCAGTGTGCTGCCTGCGATTTCTCGTCTTGGAGCGCTCGAGTTGGGGAAATGGGTGCATTTGTATGCAGAGAAGAATAAGATTCGGATTGATGATGTGCTTGGTTCGGCTCTGGTTGATATGTACTCCAAGTGTGGGAGCATTGAGAAGGCTATTCTGGTATTTGAGAAGCTACCTCAAAACAATGTCATAACATGGAATGTTGTTATTAGTGGTCTTGCCATGCATGGTAAAGCCAATGATGTGTTTAATTATTTGTCGAGGATGGAAAAATGTGGAATATCCCCGAGTGATGTTACGTACATAGCCATCTTGAGTGCGTGTAGCCATGCAGGCTTAGTGGACAAGGGAAGATCATTTTTTAATGACATGGTTAACAGGGTTGGATTAGAGCCTAAAATTGAACACTATGGATGCATGGTTGATCTTCTGGGTCGTGCTGGTTATCTTGAAGAAGCAGAGCAGCTTATATTGAACATGCCAATGAAGCCAGATGATGTCATATGGAAGGCTTTACTTGGTGCTTGTAAGATGCATAAAAATATCGAAATAGGTACGCGTGTTGCGGAGGTTTTAATGCAATTGGCTCCTCATGACAGTGGGGCATATGTGGCTCTCTCCAACATGTATGCCTCAACAGGGGATTGGGGTGGAGTTGCAGAGGTGAGGTTAATGATGAAAGACATGGACATAAGAAAAGACCCTGGATGTAGCTGGATTGAAATTGATGGTGTTACTCATGAGTTCCTTGTTGAGGATGATTCCCATCCTAGAGCCAAGGACATACACTCAAAGTTGAAGGAAATTTCAAACAAGTTGAACTTGGAAGGTCATATGCCAGATACCACACAAGTGTTGCTCAAGATGGATGAGAAAAACAAAGAAATCGTGCTGCACTACCATAGTGAGAAGATTGCTGTTGCTTTTGGCTTAATTAGTACACCCCCGAAGACATCACTTTGTGTTGTGAAAAATTTGAGAATTTGTGAAGATTGTCATTCCTCAATGAAATTAATCTCAAAAATCTATGAGCGGAAGATAGTTATTCGAGACAGGAAGCGCTTTCACCATTTTGAACATGGTTCGTGTTCTTGTATGGACTACTGGTAGACTGCTAAACCTTGCTGTGTGTAAATGCGAATGTCTATTATATATCCTAACTTAAGCTAACTTCCTTTACGTCTTTGTGAATATAGCTTTTAAATTTAATTAATTTATATCAAAAGTGCCTCAGAACTAAACGCATCTCTCTTTGTTTCAGTCCTAATACACTCGCAAGTGATTGTATTAAATGTATAATAAGACTTCAAAGTTATTTCATTTAATCATCTTCTTGCGCTACTATTATAGTTTTTTCTTTCTCTCTTATTTCTGACGATTGATAGATGCAGGGTCACAATTGGTTATAATTCTTAATTCCCCTAAAACATTATAATATGGCATTATTGAACTATAGGTATAATCCATTAAATGTCATGAATTTAAAACATGTAATTCCTGACACATGATTTGGAGATATCATTCCATGACAATTATTGACTATTTGATATTTTGACCGAACTTATAGTTTTTACCATTTTGAAAGAATTTCCATAGAGGTGAGAAATTACAAAATATTAATTATTTTGAAATTTTTTTCATAAACGTTAGAAAATACTAAAATTTTAATTATGTGTCTTGGTCCAAGTACTTTTATTTTTGTCAAACATAATTATCTTCATTTTATCTTTTGTTGTGGTGACCTAAAACTAATTGCATTATTAATATAAATTACCTCCACCAAGGAATAGCCATGCAATTGTAATGTTTTCACCAAATTCAATAACATCAAATCAACGATCTTTTAATAAATTTTGATACAATTTCTATATTATACCACGCCTCACACACATATGTGCAAAATCTTTGATGTAATTTTTTCTTCCAACCGATGTGGTTGTACTCATTAAATGAGCCTACTAAAATAGATAATTATCAAGATGTGATATAAGCTTTGATAGTATCTCATACGTCATTTTAAAATTAATTGACATTAGGTGAAGATGCCAACCAAATACAAGTAACACTCCAAGAATTCAAGTATGCATGTGAGCCTTCCTAACAATAATAGCATGCAAAACTCTTAATTATAGAACTCTTGTTTGATATTAAAATCAAATTTTTAAATATACATTATTTGGTTGACATTGCTTTTTGTTGACCATACTTACAACTATAAACATTTTCAGATACACTAACATGCTACAAATATAAACAAAAACTAGCATCACATTAAGTTTTATTAAGTTTGAACATCATGTCAAGCTAGATAATACAAATATTCCTGAAGTTGTTTAAAGTTCTTTTATCACTGTCTTTAAACAATACAGTGATTCTAAATATAGTATTTCAAGAAGAGTTAAAGGATAAAAACAATTTTTATTTATAAATTTAACAAATTTCATAGAAAGTAAATTACCATAAAAGGCACAGAAGGATCCAGGTGTCTACTATACAGTAAAGTTATCGACATTTACTGTACAACTCCTGCAATCCAAACACCTTTAGTGCTTTGCTTTACTTTATTTCTTGAATAGATACCATACAAAATCATAACTCAGAATCTTTAACAGCAGAGATTCAATGTCTACACAAGACGAGAAGGTTACCACAAAATTTCTTTACCATGATTGACATTTGTAATCGAGAAATATATCTCGGTGGGTCCATATAAAATATTTCTAAAAATGATATATTTTTTTCACATAATTAAATTATGTTAATGGTGGCATAATTCCTGAAACCATATCAAACCGGTCGGTCCAACTGAATAGTCAATTATTTTATTAATAAAATTCAAATTTGGGTTATTATTTTATGATATTTATTCGACAATTAATTGTTATACATGCGCGATTGGACTAATGACCTACTCATCGGTCACCTAGTCCCTTTGTTGGTTGATCCACGAATTAGGTTTTGAAATCCAAATACGAAGCCAATGATATAAAATGCCCTATAATATTCTATCATCATATATCAATTCACAATTCAAAACTTCAAATTAACATTATGCCTCGTAAATCCTTCTTTTTTTGTTTTTTTAGTACATTACATTGCTGCAAACTATGGTATAGACTATGAAACGATGACTAGGAGGGGTATAACACAAAATCTAAGATATTATACAATAGTGAGCTTTCAATTCACTTGAGATCAACCTTTGGTTCTGATAATGGTGATAGATCCTCTACCCTGAGTTTGAATCCTGGTAAGGGCTGCCACTGCTTTACCTGAAATACCAAAGGCACGATTTGAAATGCATGAATGAGTGAAAGAATCTCCTACAGGGTGTGGAATTGGCTTTGATGGACTCATCAGCATCTGGTGATTTATATCTTTTAGGGTTGTTTCCCCTTCAACTCCTCCTGGCTTCACCAACTCAAATGGATAAGCAATTTTCTTCCGGTGACCCCCTGAATAAGAACCAGTTGCAAAAATGAAAAAAAAAAAAGATGAGGAAGGTATGAACTACTAAATCAAGTAAATCATCTTTTTTCTGTTCAAACAAGAGAAGAGTGAAAGATTATTATGTATGTTGTTGTTATCTAATCTCAAATTATTATGTGATAAATTTATTAATTTTCCGATTACTATCTTGTTTTGTATAATTTGTGATCAATTAAGAGTGTAAAATTATTTGCATTGTGTGTATAGAAATTAAAACTCAAAAGAGCATGTGGTACTTATGACAGAAGCGTCACTTTCATCTGAGTCTCTAGATGCATAGCTCCTCTGAGCAGAATCAAGTTTGATTGCAGCTCCATGTTTATCATTTTGTGATGATGGTAGCTTCATAGTGCTGACGTTCTTATGGTCTGTAAAGAAATAATTTGCATGTCAGTGGTGGGTATGTTTCAATTGCTATCACTGCTGCCAAAACTAGAAGCAAAATTATAGGGGGAAAAAATGAAAGGTTATGCTGGGCATTTATTGCAAAATCTAAACTCCTTTTATGGACATATGGAATCTCTAGCCAAGTGGTAAAAGAAAAAAAAGAACAGAGTAGAGAATGATAGCCATGAAAATCATTTTGCAAAATCTATCAAGTTTAGGGCATACCATGAAGGATTTGAGGTGTTGAAGAGAATGCTGGAAACAAGTCTTTCTGATCAACCAAATACTGGGTTTTCTGTGATTAGTAAGTGAACATCTTTCAAACACTTTGACTACAAAGTAACGGTTGAGAAAAAGTAGAGAACATGAAAGCATACATATACATAGTTAACCTTTTGATCTTGAGAGTAGGATGGTAAGTTGTGGTGCTTGCACCAAATACCCCAACCTGCAATAACATCTTCAAGGTACCCAGTTGAAGTTTCAGCTGCAAACCAAGACTCTGCTTCAGCAGCAGCAACAACAACATGGGTCATAATAAACAAATAAGATGAGAAACAATGAGAAACAGCATTGTTTGTAGTCCACAAAAGGAAACAGAAAAGGATGACATATATACCAAGACTCAGATCTGAGTGAGTGACTCCAATGTCCAATTCCATGGAGGCAAGGCAGTGAGAAGACAAAGTATTGAGCATCAAGGTCCTCTTGTATACAACATTCATACAAGTGAACAAAAGGACTACTGTGTTTCACTTTAAATTATTGTCATGGGGCCCTTGTAAACTCTGAAAATACCCACCTACCTAACCATACATTAGTCAATGCAAATCAAAATAATAAATGGGCCACATTAATTAGAGTGTTGATTATGCAATGTCACTGCAAGTCGATCAAATTTTTGGTCTGATTCTGTTCAGGAAGCTCCTTTAATCACCAAAACAAAACAAACAAAACGCTTTTGGTCACCTCCAAAATATGCACCTTTCCTATGGTGGAGGATGCTAGAACAAGACCAACAATAACGTGACATCATAAAGGATTAAAAGGTGATGCATCTAGAAAAAAGATTAAAAGGTTACTTGATCTCAAGACTTCTTTGAGATCATGCATCATCTTTAATTCTTGTTCATGTTCCAATGTTGACTGCAGAAAGGTTACAAACGCCTAAAGAGAGACATGAGATGAGAGTTCTTTTAATTTCAACTCTTTGAAAATGTTTTTCAATATTTAGGTATTAGAGCTGTTATTTTACAAGTTAAGCAACCCACACAAAATTAAACTTTAATATATTATGGTTGTACAAAGTTGAACTAACCACTGTACCCAAAAAAAAAAAAAAATAGTTGAACAAGAGTTGGAAAATGGAAAGAAAGTGAACAATAGTAGGCTATTCTCAAAGGAGATTCAAAGCATCACTATCTGCTTTTCTAATTTGCTATATATCTTTTTCTTTGGCATAGTTTTTCAAAGCATGCATCACACTCTTCTTTTCCTTATTCGTTTACTTCTTTTTCTTTAGTGTAGTTTTTCTTTTCATCCCTGTTCTCTATAGGACAAGGAACACAAATGAAGCCACGCCTAATGCTTTGGCTTTTGTAGCTTCTCCTAGTTCAGCCTTATTTTTTTTTTCTTTTTCTTTTATCTATTCCTTTTTATTGGTTATATTCTTAAATACTTTCTATTTCTTTACTTTTTTATTGGATTTATTTTTCTTAAATACTTCATTTTTTTCTTGAATAGTTTAAGTTGGTAAGGTAGGTGGTTATATTAGTAACCACTGCAAGAGTAGAGAGAGTGGTTGGTTTTGCAGTGATTTTTTATGTGAAGATGTGAGGAAGAGAAAGGGCGAAAATAACAGGAAAGAAAAAGTAGATAAGGAAATAAATATCAATTTGACATTTTGACTTAAAAGACACTGCATAAAGGAAATAAAGAATCTTCCATTTATTATTTTCTTATCCTGAAATGTCCTATGGAAATGAGCACTGCTCTTTATACAGATAATTTTTTTTTATAATAGTTTGTGCGCAAGGAAGAAAGTTATGATTTAATAAACACTATGTCATTGACATATTCTTTTCATTTTAAGACTTCTATTACTAGGACACAGAAGATTTAATATTTTACATATCTTTCTATAATAATAGTTAAACAAGTCCAAATATGATACGAGCCTAAAACATGCATATATAATAGAGATGATAATTAGTAAAAAAAAATCCTTATCTCTCGTCTTTATATTTAATGATATAAAAAATTGTTTCATTTTCATCAAATTACAAATATATTTATATACATGTATTTGTATGTATTTTATTATTATTTCAATATTAATTAATTAATTTTATAGAAAGATAAAAATTATAATATTATTAAATATTCAATATTAAAAAAGTATATTTTATTTTTAATATCAATATTTACAAAGAAATTATAATTGTATAAATTTTAAATTAGAATACCAAATAATAATTAAATAAAAGTAATATGTAATATTAAATAATTAATAATAAATAAAATTTCATGAAAATCAAAATATTTCTCATTTTTTCAAATGTTAATGAAATGAAAAATATTTTTAAAAACTAAATAAATAAATATTCAACATTAAAAACAGTTCAATTGTCCTTTTACTTTTCTTTAAATTTTAATCAAATCTTGTTTTTATACACTAAAATAATTATACTATTTCAATAAAATTACACAAAGAAAAAATATTAAACTAATAATAATTTGAACGCTGATATTTCATCTTTTTAAACTTTAATATATGTTAAACAAAATTCAAGAAAATGACATTAAAATATTATATTATAGTTAAATGAAGCATTTTTACACAATTGTGATGAAAAAATGACAGTTAAAAAAATGAGTTGGAAAATATAAATAGAAAATACCTTGAAGATTTGAGAACAAATCTCCAAATATCTGAGTAGTCAAACCATTCAGAGATAATGAAATTTATTTTAACAAAATAAAAGTTCTTCAAATGAAACAAAAATATTTATCAAAGAGAATAAAGAAGATAATTCTTTTTATATTACCTTATAAACGAAGAGTTTATACAATTAACTATTTCAAATAAAACAAAAATGAATTATCTAAGAAAATAATGAAGATAATTTTTTTATATTACCTTGAAATTAAGAATCAAACATTCTCATATGAAAAAAGATAATCAACAAATAAAAATAATCAAATGTAAGACTTAAAAAATATTTGATTAATTAAAATTGATAATAAATTATTTGAACATAATTACACACTAAAAATAAAAAGGTATAATTAAAATTGTGAGAGAGAAAATATCTTGCAAATGGATACATAACAGGACAAACAATCAGAAAGGAGGAGAAAAAAATGTATACAAAAAAAATATTACAAAACTAAAAACTAAAAGAATATTCTTTTAATAATATATGTGTATATGGTTACCTAATAAATTATAGATACTTTAATTAATCATTTACACATGAGGAGGCAGATGTGTATACATTCATCCTCGTCCCCACACCACCCGTTGAAAAAATTAAGTATGATCAATATATGTATCCATCAATGGAGGATTCCTGGTTAAAATAGAACCGAATAGAGCCGAGTTAAGACGCGTTCACCTCTATTACTCAATGATACATCAACATTTTCCATTATAATAACTTTTGATGATATAATTACCTTTTTTTTCTCGTAACTTTTTCATTTTCATAAATAAATTTATAGATGCAACACAATGAAAAGGAAACTTAAGTTTCCTAGAACAAGTGAAAGAACAATGTTTTGGTAATTTCTTCTTGTACATCCATAATTTTAACTTGCATATCCATAAATTTGTATTTTTAATTATATAATTTGGATTCTAAATTTTATATTTTGAAACATACAATTTGAAATGAATTTTGTATTTTATATTTTGAAATATAAAATATGAATACACTGAATTGTATAAAAACAAAATATATTTTTATTCTTAAATATACAGAGTGAAATTTTTATTTTTTATATTAGAATTTACAATCCAAAATATTGTATTTTAAATTGTAAATTTTGGATAAAAGAATTTATGACAGTACATATTGAAATTGTGAAAGTACATAAAGAAGTGACCCAAATTTTTATAGGAAACAACACCATAAAAGTGTGTTCATCAACTTCATGGACTCTATATGATCGGTACAAAGCATGTTAAAGTAGTTTTAACCTGCTTGCATGAGTTATTTTGTAAAGCGGCTGTCTTTCATGTTACATTGTGTATCAGGATATAGGATAGTAGTTTGTGTCAGAATTAAACAAGATTCAGGAATAATTATTTCTTTATATGGATAGGATATATAATACATAGGTATTTGATGAAAAAAATAAAAATATAAAAGTTGCACGTACCTTATTGTTTTTCCTTTTAATCTAACTTACCTTATTATTTTTCCTTTTAATCTAACTTAAAAATGTACAACAAAAATAACAAAATTAACCGTGTACAGATAGAGAAGGGTAAGGTATGCAATTCAAAGCCTAGCTAGATCCGCAAAATTCAGGCTAACATTTGCAAAAATTGTGTAGTTGTTCAGGTGTGAAGAACATGCATTAAAATAAAGCAAAATAATTATTGCAACATTGAAAAACATCGTGTTGTTATTTTTTTTAGAATGTATTGAGTGCAAGACCTACTATTTTGAAACTTAAGTTGCACTTAATTAATTTCAGTTAAAAGGTAAAAAAAAGACTACTAAGCTAAAAGCCTATATAAGGAAAAATTTACATAGTCAAAATAGTTATAAAAGCTTAATGGCTTAGGATCAAGTCATAAGTCAATCTATCCGAATTAATCTAAGATCAAGATAACCAGAATTGGATCATACCTAATTTGGCTCAAATCTACCTTGGTATTAGTCGACTTGGCTAGACCTTTCAAGTCAGGTTAGCTCAGATTGACTTTCAGTTTGTGCGAACTTGAATCGACCTTCAAATTGGACAACTCGTCTCGACCTTTAACCTGTGTTAATTTGGCTACAACTTTAATTCGGACTGATTCATTTCAACATTTGACCCAAGTTAACTTGTCTTGACGTTCGACCTTGGCCAACTCATCTCAACCTTCAGTCAAGACTGACTTATCTTAACCTTAGACCCAAGTCGACTTAACTCGACTGTGAGCCCAGGCTTATTCGGCTCGAATATGGACATGAGCCGACTTGACTCAACTATGAGTTAGGCCAACTTGGCTTGACCATATATCTAGACGAACTTGAATTAACATTCAGCCTGTGTCGACTTAATTCCATCATTGGTTAGGGCCACCTCATCTCGTCCGTCACTTGGGCCAACCTGTCTAAAACTTTAGCATCAAACAATCAATCTAGACCTTTGACCTGGGATATTACACTTTGACCTTATGTCCAAGCTGACTCGTCTATATCAAATTGACACCAATAAAATCTTTAGTTTTTTTTTTCGTAAAAATCTAATTCATTTAATTGTAATATTTTTTTTAAGAGAATTCAATTGAAAGTTATAAAGTGTTGTAAATTGACAATGTAAAATATAGAAAGTGATAACATTTGTAAAAATCTATAAACTTCATTATAATTAAGTGGGTAAAAGAATTGTTTTTGGCTTAATTCATTGAAATGTGACCATTTTAATTCAACGGGTTTGAATATGTACTTCCTATTTGTTTTTTTAAGTAGGAAAATATTGCAAGTCCAATATAATAGTTGACTTGAAATAATAACATTGTTGGTTCCGTGTGAAAAAATTTCACAAAAAGTCAAGTTTGTATATTTTAGTTTTATTTTTCAACAAAAAAAAAAATGCATGTTATTGTCTTTGTATGGATGAGAGGTTGCATGTTTGTTCTAAAAATGAAATACTTGAATTTTTCTTGCCTAAAAGAAACTAAATCTTGCATGTTCTTTTATGTCAAGGAAAAATAATAATCACATAAGTTATCAATAGGAAATTAAAAAGATGTATCTACAACCTATTTTCTCTAAATAATGATAACTTATTTTTAATAACAATATTAAATTAAGATATTTAAAATTTAAATATTTTATAAAATATTAATAAAGTGGTTGTATAAAATAATAATGCAATTATGTAACTGTAGAAGATTTTGACTATTCGTTGTGTTCAACGGAAAATGACATCGCCCCTGAGATAAGAGATACCATAAATAAATATGTATAGGTGGAATTTATGTTGTCAATGAGGTATTACGTTGTTACATACCAATAATGTGTTTTTAATCTTACGTTTTGTAAGTAAAAGAAAAAAAGATATAAAGGTTGAAAGCACCATTGTAGGAGAAATATTGAGAGTAGTGCATCACATACAAAATCGAAGGAACAATGACGGACACAGTACCTGCATGTTACAACGTCTTTATAGTTAATCCTAATCAATTATGGAAAACTGATAAAGTCTTAAAAACGGAGCTTCCTGTGTTGGCCTTTCAAATTGCTTTTGTTGCTGTGTTATCTCGTCTCTTTTCCATAATCTACAAACCTCTGCATCAAACTCGTCTCATTTCACAAATCGCTGTAAGTAAATAAATCTTGAAGTTAATTTGTTTATGAAAATTATCAATTTTTTTAATATGTGGCATTTTAACAATGTAATGTGTGGGCATTCTAAACTATAATTGTGTAGGTTGGTTTCCTACTAACACCGCCATTACTTGGAAGATTCACGGGAATTTTTGAGTTCATTTTCCCAGTAAATGGGGTCGTCAATGTCGAGGTCCTTTCGCACATTGGTCTCATTTATTATGCATTCCTTAGTGGATTGGAGATGAACTTAAATACCATTCTACACGTGAAAAAGAAAGCAGCAAGCATCGCAATTGCTGGGATCATCTTTCCCATACTCGTTGCACCATGTTTATATGCTTTGTTTCGAAAAGTTTATGGACATTTTATGATGATTCCCCTTGAGGAGAGTACACATAATGCTTATATACTTTGGACTTTAATTCTCACTGTTACAGGTTTTCCTGTGGTAGCACACACACTTTCTGAGCTTAAGCTCCTTTATACTGGTCTTGGTAAAGCGGCATTAACAACAGCCATGATTGGTGACACCTATGGTTGGATTCTTTTCACTTTATTTGTTCCATTTTCAAATAATGGTAAAGGAGCTATCTACACTGTGTTATGCACAATAATCTTCATTGTTGTATGTATCTTTGTGGTACGTCCAATCATTCAATGGTTTATTGATCACAAGGCAGACAAAGATGAATGGAATGATAATCAACTACTCTTTATATTCATGGGTGTTTTAGCTTGTTCATGTATTACAGATTTTCTTGGTGCACATGCCATTGTCGGGGCTTTTGTTTTTGGATTAATTTTACCTCATGGGAAATTTGCTGAAATGATCATGTCCATTTCAGATGATATTGTTGGCGGCTTTTTAGCACCCCTCTTCTTTACTGGGACTGGGATGAAACTTATGTTGATTTCAATTTTCTCCCAAGAAATTTGGCCATTTACAATTGTGATTATATTTTTATTGTGTGCTTTAAAGATTTTAAGCACATTATTTGTGACTTTTTTCTTTGGTATGCGTATTAGAGATGGTTTGACCTTGGGCTTGATCTTGAATAATAAAGGTGCCATGGCCTTAATAATGTTGAACATTGCTTGGGATAGAATGGTATTAATCTATTTAAAACATTATATTCAATTACTTTAGTTTCTTAGATATCAATTGCAGTCTAACTCATAAGTTATTATGATGTGTTATTACAGATATTTTCTATACCTACCTATGCTGTTATAACTTCTGCTGTTCTTCTAATGACCATAGTTGTGTCTCCCGTCATCAATGCCATCTACAAACCAAGACAGAGGTTTGAACAAAACAAGCTAAAGACCATACAAAAATTAAGAGTTGATGCAGAGCTTCGACTTATAGCTTGTGTTCACAATACTCGCCAAGCTGCAAGCATGATTAACATAATTGAATGTTTTAATGCCATGAGAGTTTCCCCTGTGCATGTTTTTGCCTTGTACCTTGTTGAACTTACTGGACGTGCTGCTTCCTTAGTTGCTGCACATATAGGGAAACCAGGCAACCAACTCGGAGAACAAAACCTGACCAAGTCTCAGGAAGAGTTAGAAAGCATTCACAATGCATTTGAAGCACTTGGAAAGGCATATGGCGCTATTAGAGTTGAGACCTTAAATGTGGTGTCAGCATATACAACTATTCATGAGGACATATACCACTCAGCAGATGAGAAACGCACAAGCTTAATTCTTCTTCCATTTCATAAACAATTAACTTTAGAAGGTACTCTAGAAGTGACTAGTGTTGTATACAAAGATATAAACCAAAATGTAATGCAAGGTGCTCCCTGCTCAGTGGGAATATTTGTTGATCGAGATTTTGGGTTAGTTCCTAAAATGAACCTTCGTGTTCGTGTGGTATTTGTTGGGGGCCCTGATGATCGTGAAGCCTTGGCCATTGCATGGAGGATGGCAGGACGTTTAGGAACACAACTATCAGTGGTTCGAATTCTTCTATTGGGTGAAGCGGCAGAAGTAGATGCTTCAGTTCATGTTGAAGCACAAGAGATATTATCTACAATAATAGATACAGAGAAGCAAAAAGAGTTAGATGATGAGTATATAAGCATATTTAGACTTACAGCGGTTAATAATAGTGATTCAATATCCTACTCAGAGATTAATGTTCATAATGGTGAAGATATTCCTGCAATCCTCAATGAGATAGATAAAATTGGTTGTGATCTTTACATAGTTGGACAAGGGAATTGCAGGAACTCTAAGGTCTTCTCAAATTTTCTAGAGTGGTGTGAGTGCTTAGAACTTGGAGTTATAGGGGATATTTTGGTGTCAAACGATTTTGGTTCACGCTCGTCTGTGCTAGTTGTTCAACAATATGGATATGGAGGAATGGTTTTTGGAAATACTCTTACCCAGAAGGACACTAACAAAGGCATGTTTGAGTCTATTGTTTGAAGACATAATAAGCATGGAAGTTTGCAAAGCACAACGAATTTACATGAATATGTTTGGTCAAATTGATTGATGTATACCATTTTATATGATATAAATGAGTGTAAATTTTACCAATAACTTTAATTTTACTTTTTAACAAATGTGATTATTTGTTAATATCATATCATTTCTTTTGTATCTCATTTTAGTTTTGTTGTGTTGTGGACATCATTTTATATTTTCCTCAATTAAACTAACAATTGAAAAAGATTGATTCTGCTTATATTTATTTGCAATTATTTTTTAAAAGTCAGTTTTTCTTTCCAATTTTTCTGATTATACATTAACATTTTTTTTTCAATTTTTTCTTTTTCAAAATAAATATTTTTTTATTCGATAAATACATATACACATGTGTATTTATGCATCCTTATTCAACTTAGTTTGGAACTTATTTATGTTTTAGTTTTATCATTGTTTTGTACTCTTTTATATTTCTATATATGCTTGTTACATAGTCACATGAATATGAGGTTTTATGCTTGAGCTAATATATAAAAAAAATAGTAATGATAAACTAACATGATAATGTCTTTTTTTTATCTCTAATCAATCATGGCATGCTGAATTTGAATTATAAAGAAATGACTTAATCAATAATTGAAAAGGATAGAAAATAATTTTGTTGATTTTTTTCTAAAGTACGTAACTTGATCTTTTCTTTTAAATAAATGTGATTCAAAAAAATTATATTCTTTTAAGTAAGTTTTTCTATTTAATTATTTTTGTTAACTGGATTTTTTCGTTAACCAGTGATGTAATGATTAATTGAGTGAGGTCTTGTGATTAATATAAAAAATGTTATTATAATTAATGTAGAAGGATAAGTGATTTTGGTTACTTTCACCAAACGTGTTGTATTATAAAAATGATACACTCACTCACATTTCTTAACACTCTCATCACTAAGTTAATGAAAAAATTAAACAACAAAAGAAATAATTAAAAATATAAAAATTTGAATACTCACTAAGAAAATAACAAAAAACATAATTAAAAATACCTTAATTTACAACTTACTTCAAAATTAATAATTACAATAAATAATTTGAACACCAATGGAATGGCATGATAAAATAGAGAGAAATAAATGCCATAGAAGTGTAAATATGTTTGATTGCATTTATTTTTTCTGAAAAATTATTCCAATCAAAACTTAATTCTATTGTATCAATTTTAAAAATTAATACAACAAAAAAGTTATTTTTATTATATACTTTGAATCCCAATTTCTACTACTTTTTTCTAAAAACATAACACAATGTCCATTTTTGTTTCACGTTCCTTTTAAACATACTTATTTCTGTTTTGTTTTCAGAAAATATCTTAATTTTGAAATAATTTATTTTTCCATAATAAATTATTTTAGAAGAAAAATAGAAAATAATGAATTTGATAAATATATTAGAAAGAAAAAGTTAACTAGTTTTGAACTTTTAAAAGCAGCTAAAACTGTGGTAGTACGTATAAGTAGTAATAGAAACTTGTTTATCTATAACAATATATAAAGGGGATTTCCCTTTTTGTGTTCACTTTTCAAAATACCGATTTTACCCTTTAAATATAACAATTTATTAAATTTTTAAAAATTGACCGTTATTTTTACAAACTTTTTATAAAATCATATGTCTCTACTTCCTCTCTTCTTCTTTATTTATCAATGGTTATTCTTTTATTTGTTCTGATATATTTTACTTTATTTTTAATAAATATAATTTTAATATATATATTAACTTAATGACATTATAATATTATGACCTACTAATATAATATCACGCATATTTAAAAAATACATACACACAGGCGCGATAACGCATAGTATGAGTAATATTTTTCACCAAAAGAAATACAATAAAGGCAAAAGATAGGGGTTCAAATAATAAATAGGGAGTGCTAATATCAATTTTCCTCTAACATGTGAGTAATGGGGCCATGGCCCAACCCATTGTACGTTTCTCATTCTCAAAAACTGTAATGCTTTTGATTTTATTTTGTTTTAACGTAACCTCTTTCTTCTTCTTGTTTCCTCAGAAGTTCGGTTTCTTCAAAGCGCAAGTTATTTGGGCTAAACGATTGAAGACTGTTAGCAATTAACGAACCGTTGTGAGTGTTAGTATGTTTTATATTGTTGCTAATTTACATAGAAAACTTGTTATTCGGCCTTTGCATGAATGCTTCAATATTGGATAGATGGGCCAAGTACATTTGTTGATAGATTTCTTTTTGTTTGTTGGATAGATGTGTTTATGACTTAGAAATATTTTGGTCAAATCCATTGGATTTAAATTAATGTTTAATTCTGTACTGTATAAACTGTTTGTGTTGTCACAGGTTTTGGTTAGTTGCAAATATGAAACAAATTAAAAAAAAAAAAGAAACAGGCAATATTAAATTGGTTGTAATCTTAACCGATCTAATATGTGCTTTATTAGATTGGTTAAGGTTACAACCGATCTAATATTTTCTTTAAGTGATCTTAGTTATATTAGATCGATTTTGTCGTTAACCGATCTAATATAACTTATCTGATGGATGTTTCTCTGTATGGGTATTTTTAGATCGGTTAACTGGAACTGATCTAAGAGATAATTATTAGATTGGTTGATTACAACCGATCTAATACGTAAAAAGCATATTATATCGGTTAATATTAGATTAATTCCAAAACCAATTTAGTATGATCCTTTTGCACCGATCTAATACGTAAAAAGCATATTATATCGGTTAATATTAGATTAATTCCAAAACCAATTTAGTATCATCCTTTTGCACCGGTGAATGGTGGTAATTTGATTAAGAGGAGAAAAACAATGAAGAAGCATGAAAGGTTTTCTATGGGACCTTTTAAATAAAAGTGGTTTTGCATTGAAATTAGTATCGCATAAAAATTTATCGGATTGATCCAACTAGGTTTGACACCAATATTTAATAGTATGTCAGTTGCACATATCTTAATTTTTTTTTTTATGAAGAGTAAGTAACTCTACTTTTAGAATTCATTATTTTTACACAATATAGAGCATTTATAACTTAGTTTGATATTTATATTTCTAATAATGAAAAATTTAAATTAATAAAGAGTGATACTTACAAGAAAATTTTAGATAGATACAAAATTATATTAGCCAACTATTGTTAATTTTTAACAAATAATAAATGCTATTAGAATATAATAACATGAGAAGATCACTAAATTACGACAATATTTAAAAATGACGTTATGTATTAAATTTTTAAATAGGTTTTTAAACTAGCTATGTCTAACTTATAAATATCAAATACCTTATATTAAATAAAATAAAATAGACACAAAAAGACAGAAAACATACTTAAAATTTACCCTAGTTCGTTGCAGTTTCAAATTAGCCACTTGACAGTTCACACATACCATTGAGGAATAGTATGATTTTAAAGCTGAAATATACTGTTAGAAACAATGGGATGATAAATAATTTAATTTAATGTTACTAAGTTGAAAGATTGCTTGATACTAACTACTTATAAATTTATTATTATTCCTTAAAATATATAGCACTATGTGTCAAAAACAATAAAGATAAACTAATTAAGGGTCAAAACAATGCACATGCAAAATGATAATTCTATTCTATTGATTTCCAAAAGGTACAAGGCATTGGAATGGTAAAATATTGGTACAATGACATTGGTATATGGAAATACCAATTAAGATCAGAAGACACAACAACAAAAGTACATGCTTGATCTTTATTTAGGAGAAAGAAAACATCATCAAAACATCTCCAGATGCCTAATCAACGAACTAGGTTGTGGGGGAATGGTATGGTACAAAACTCTAAGTTTCCTACGGATAGTGTACAACATGCATGACATTCAAAGATGAATACATTTTACATGCTCTTTCCCACAAAGCTTCTACTTAATGGGTTTCAGAGCTTGGTGACCATAGTGGTGCAAGTTATAAATTTCATTGCCAACACTGCAGCTCCAGCACTTGCCACTCATCATGTGGAGGCACGATTCTCTTGGAACACTCCTGCTTGATCTGCATGTCAAATTCTTTTAATCTTTGTGCATATAGTGTAAATGATTTTAAGTTAAGATTTCATTTTTTTAGTTATCATATTCAAAATCAAACATAACTTTTTGGTTCTAGATGTTGAAGTTAAACTCTATTCTAATTCTCTCTCTATATGTCAACCTTTTCCTTCTCACACATATAATTGCCTTTTATTTATTATGCTAGAAAATTTTATCGTTGAACTTTACCTTTGTGGGAAGAATGGCTTATCAAAATAAGGCATCAATTGAGCTCTTGGAACCATTTCCTTCCTTAGCAAACGAACCTCTTCCTCTTCAATCAACTGCTCCATATTAGCTCAATTAATTTCGTATATAAACTTTTCTCTGATGTTAGCTTTCTCATAAACAAAACCAAGCAGCTTCAATATCTACATGCATACCTTTTGCAGCCTCTCCTCTTGTTTCTTTTGCAGCTCCATGATATAGAATTTTGTTGTCACCTGTGCATGATTGCAAAACCACATTCATTAATAATCACATAAAGCTAATTCCTAGCTTCAGCACTGATTGGTTCACGTTATTATCTTACAGCATAATTGAACATTGCACGCTTGACAGCTCTTTCTTGAGTGTGGAGTTTGAATTCCTGTGGCTTAGTATTTTCTTTGGGTGGAGACCTTGGTGGAGACTTTGGTGGAGCCTAGACAGACAAAAATGGTTCACCAAATTTGGAAGAAGAAATTTACATATATATTAACTCATTCATATTACATACCATCGTACTTTCTTTGGGTGGAGACCTTCTTGAAGCCTAAGCATCACAGAGAAAAATGGCTCACCAAATTAGAACTAAGAACTTGACATATATACTGAAGAAATTTACGTGAATATTATGTATATCATACCATGTTACTTTCTTTGGGTGGTGATGACCTTCTTGAAGCCTATACAGAGAGAAAAATAGCTCAACAAATTTTATATTAGAAATTTGCATATATATACTGCAGAAATTTACGTATGTTAGTTACTTTAGTCTTGTCTTTGAGCACATCTCTGTGAAACATCCAATTATGTTTATTTAGGTGGCCATCATGATTCATGTATAATAAGGTAGGGGGTTTTAAACAACCAATCATTCATAGGATAACGGAGAAGAAAGTAAAAAGCATAATAATTATAACATTAGTAGACAAAACTCGCGTGATCATTCTGGGGCCACTGTGGGGGTGACGCACTTGTTCCAAGTTATGGAATTGCATGGTTTCATGAATTAATCATCTCAGTGAGAAAAAGGAAAAGAAGTAGTCCAATATGTCTAAACGGAATGGCATGGTTTCATGAATTAATCATCTCAGTGAGAAAAAGGAAAAGAAGTAGTCCAATATGTCTAAACACATACATAGTTCATGTACGATGTGTGTGCAAATGCTTATGAACTATCTTTAAACTGAGAAATACCATTACACTTCATTTTCATGACCATGCGAAAAAGGGATAGTTTCTTTATATTTTGAGATCGATGTAAAGCAAAACATAATCGAAAGTGAAATGAAAGAAAAAGAAGAAGAAGAATATTATGAATTTGAAAAATAAGAAAAAAACTCATTTAGTTACATGGTGCATAATATATTTCTTTCGAGTCAGACTCCACAGTGTTATCTATGTAAAGCAAAAAAAGCAATTAGTGTTATGATCTTTTAGGTGGATAAAATTAGCGGGTAAATGATGGTTTCTTGTTTTTTTCTTTTTGTCGGAAAAGCTCTCATTGGTTTATAGCTATAATGTTGTTTCAAAATTTTGGGAGATAACATGTGATTTAAGTAATCAAGGATTCAATAATTGTTAGCAAGTAGAAAGTTGTATGGATAAACTTGTTGGGTGGATGGGGTAGTTGAAACAAAGTTCAATGATAATATTGAAAAGGTGAAATAAGATATTCACTTTTTTATGCTAAACAGGATATTCGTATCTTGTGACAAAAGTTATCATATGCATGCATGTCTAAACTGCATTTTATGTAAATTATCATTTGGTATATGGGTTAGTGTTAATTAAGAGCAATGACAATAACACAAAGTGTAGTATCACCATTATCTAAGTATTCAAGAGGTGTTGCTTAAATAAAATTTCTTCGATCTCTTTTCTTTTTCATTGTCACTCAAAGGTGACGTAGTTGTTGCATAATACTTTCAACCTTAAGGTGAATTGAAAAACAACTAAACAAGTGCAGAAAAACTATCTTCAATGACTTCCCTAAGTCCTGCAAAATGACGAAAATCTAAACCCAAAACATCCATTCATTCATGGAGCTTTTAGGGGGCAACTAAATGTGAATGAAACAAGGAAGGCCTTTCTTCGACTTATACAATAATGTATTTTTAATGTTCAGCAGAAAATAACATCGAAAAAACCTAACAAAAAAATCTGGACTCACGAGGGTAAAGCTAGACATAGTCTCACCATTCCTTTGGAATTAGTACCGCTCCATTGAGCTGCAGAAGGAGAAGTGTTCTTGACAAACTTTTGCATGGAAGATTAAGGAAAATGGAAAAAGAATAGTGAAAGTGTTAGAACATGTTATTGAGGGAAAAGAACAAAACAACAAATGAAACTGAGCTTCCCAACCTTGAAAGCAGATTTAGTGCTTGCTTTCTCCATGATTAACTAAGTGGGATGAGTAGTGTGTAGCCGTTTATGAACTCAGAGGACTATATAAAGAGTGGAAAAGGAGTTTGGAGGTTGGTAACTGTCTGAAAATTTTATTTTCTGTTGCTACATCACCAACATGCTCTAGGATTTGCATGTTTTCTTGTACCAAACTTTCTGATTAAACCTCCCTCTCAGGCATATATTTGTCAAAACTTGCCATGTTCCTTAAAATTTCCACTTGGCTTAAGTCAGGGATAATCCCTGCTTCACATTAATCAATCTTAAGTTTAACAAGTATGTATGTTTTGATCATGTTGAGAGCTCTGAGGTGTCTGTTACTTAATTGGAAAAATACGTCCTTTCATTATATAGTTGTTAGTGTCACTTTAGTTATGTAATGTTGAATACCGAAAAAGCATAGTTTAGGATTTGCATGTTTAAACTAGAGTAACTTCATCGGTATTTGTTACTTGTGATAAACTTATTGAGTTATAGATTCTATGAAGTTATTTGTAATTTTAGTTTAACCTAAATTTAGACTTATGAATGTGTGTAACATGTTTCATGTTTAGAGTTGTACACAAGACATTTAAAGTAAGAATGTAGATGTGATTGAGTGAGGTACACACGAATTGAGTCACTTTATTTAGTGCAGGGAGAGTTTTGAAAGAGGAAAAAGTGATGATAAAAAGGTTTGTTAATAGCACCTTTTCAAATGTTTCTTGTTGAAGCCGTAAGGTCAAACCAACCTAAGACACACTCCTTTCACACACCCTTCTATCTAAGCTTTGCCTCACTTTCACATTTCTTCTCTATCACTTAATCCTTCATGCTACCATCATCTGAATCTTATAGTCTATCACTTCTATGCCACCAAATATATGCTTTCATATCCATTGTTTCTTTAGTTGTGTGAATAATTTGTGGATTTACAGTCTAAAGAAATTTGTTAACTTTAGAGTAATTAGTATTGATGATGTATAGAAAGAAGTTAAGCTCCGGTTAACTTTTTGTTTTTTTCTAGTTTGATTTTTCTGTTGAGTTTTGTTGTATTGTTCTTTGTTAAGTATTAAAAACATATGAATCAGAACAATGTATATCGTAAAGGCACGGCAAAAGAATAATAAAAAAAAAATAGTAGAGAATCCAAACTTATTTTTTCTTCTCCACGTGAATTTTTGAAAAATGTACTTAATAGCAGTTTTAATTTAAAATATAAACATGATATTTGTACAAAGATTAAAATAGTAGTTACCATTTCAAGAAGTTTAATGCGTTATGCTGTTTAAACGTTTCATAATTATAGAAACGTTAATTAAATGCACTAAAATAAAGCAAAGATTAGTGCTTCGGAAGAAGAAAACTAATCAGATGGTTGAAAATGACAAAACGACAAAAATAGACAATTATTTATACGTTGAAATTATTAATGTTAAATTCTGCTGTTGTGATATTGTCGATGGTTAATTAACGTTCGGAGAACTTGAGTTACACTCTATATCTTTATAATCAATTAGTTAATCCCCGTGTGACTCAGATTCAATGAACAAATGTCAATTGATGTGCATTATTATTCTCTCTTAACTTGTATAAATAAATCTTTGATTGGGTAGACATCATGATGGATCAATATTGTACAATAGCATTCGCAGTCTTTTCAATTCCTGTTATGCTTTTCAATGCTTTGTCGTTAATCTAAGTTTTGCATTTCTATTTCGTCTGCTTTTGAAAACTTGTTCACAAGTACGTGACCACACACATAAATTGTCATATCTTTCATTATGTCACTTTAATGAAATATAATTGTCTGTGTAGATTATATATATATATATATATATATATATATATATATATATATATATATATATATTTTTTTTCTGTACTAACAAAGTCGTCTATATATTTTATGACAATATATGATTTAACAATAATGTAAATTATATTATCATCAAATTTTATTATATTATTTCTATGTACTTTTATTCCTATAATTATTAGTAAAAAAAGGTGCTTAAGTACATTATATTATATGTTATTAAAAACTGTAGAGACTATGTACGAAATCGAGTTGTCAAAATGGGTAATCCGGCTCGATCAATCATGGGTTGATGATTTAGTGAGTCAACTCAATCTGTCTCACTTTTTAGCGAGTCAAAAAAATTTGAACCCGGCCCGATCCATTACGAGTTGGCGGGTTAAATGGGTTGGCTCACGGGTTCACTTAATTAAAAAGAAAATTATTTTTTTATTTTTTTCAGTCAAAACTAAATTGTAATTCTAATTAAAATCTAAATAAACTTTAATACAATCCAAATACAAACCAAAATAAAAAAATACAAATTATTTATGTGCCGGATAAAAAAACAACTTAACATGACTTAAATGTAAAACTCAACTTAATAAAAAAAATAAAAACACTTGTGTGACCCTTTTATCTACGGGTTGATGAGCCAACCCAGCTCACCACAGGTTCAACCCGGATGAGCCGGATTCTAAATGAGTCGGGTCAAAAATCAATCCGTATTGAAATTTATAAAAAAATTTCAACCCAATCCGACTCGAACCCGTGATGAACTAAGTTAGTTTGAGGGTTTCGACCCATTTTAACAACTCTGATACATACAAAGTTACTTACGGATAATTCTTTTAGAGGAAATAATCAAATTTTGTCAAACACAGAATATATACTACTAGGAGCTAAGCAACGGCTAATTTCCTATTTCCATCAAATTAGTAAGAAAAGAGAAAGAAATAAAAAATAAATAAAAATGATTGGGAAAAGGATATTACGGAAAAAAAAATTAAAGATGGGATCTCTCGTATTTTAAGATCCTTTATGGAATTAAATCAGGGTTAAATATATATATATATATATATATATATATATATCTATATATATATATATATATATATATATATATATATATATATATATATATATTCCTTAACTTTTTTGCTAAAAATTAGATTTAGTTCATGTTTAAAAAATTTATTTAATTTAGTTTTTAAATTGTAAAAGTATGTTTATTCAGTCTTTATAACTAAATTTTATAAAATTTTGTTGTTAAACTTATTTGATATTTTATGATTTACTATTTGAATTGTTTAGACAGTTTAACAAATTTTCACTTAAATGTTAATTAATAAACGTGTTTAAAATGTCAAATAAATTTAATAAAATCTGGATAAAATGACTTAGTTCATCATTAAAAAAAACTAAATACACATATTTCTAAAACTACGGACCTAAATCGAGTCAAAGTATCAAATAGAAACTAATTATAATTTTTAGTGAGAGTTAATAGACAAAAAATATAGTTAATTTAAATCATATTTTAAAATCCTTTCTTGAATTAAATCAGGAATGGTTGAAACCTGTAAAAACTTACAAAATACCCTAAAAAGTTATTTTATATTATCAATATATAGAGTATTCTCTGTGTGTGTATATATATATTTGAAGGTTAAGTGTTATCCGATGGGTGGAGGAAATTGATTTTGATTTCCAGGAGAGGAGAAGGAAAGGGATGAAAGGTTGTTGAGAGCAAGTTTTCAAATGTTTCTTCTTGAAGGCGTCAACGGGGCGAAAGGAAGAATAAGAATGGAGTTTGGTTATGTGAAGGTGAAGGGTAAGCACAATGTCATCCAATTCGTTAGGTTTGTGAATGGAAAATCAACCTACTACAAGACACCACCCAATAACATCCTTGCACTTCAAGCTTCCCATCATAATATCAAATCACACTTTAACTGTGGAAAACACATTAATGTAACTGAACATGAGGACAAAGTCTCAACTACCATTCACACACTCCACTGCCACATCAAGGAATCTGCACCACAGATATCTATCTCCACACTAACTATTTCAAATTTCATAAATCATAAATCTTATTACCATACAATATTATATATATTTATCCGGAAAAAACACATCACCAATAAGAAAAGTAAAAAGAATGTTACCATTTTTATTTTCGAAAATCACCTTTCCAAAATTGGAGAAACAATTATGACAATTTTTGAAAAACAATCAGATAATAACATTATGTAAAAATTTATATAACACATAAATTATTCTCTCTTGTCTTTTAATCTCAAATGCATTAACATTCTCTAAAATAAAAATTTAATTTAAAACTTACAATACTGTAAAACAAAAAATGAGAAAAGTCAAATACAAATTTAAAATATCTTTAAAAAATAAAAAATATTATAAACTTAGAATCTATTATATAATTACTAATATTCATTTTTTAACTTATTTTAATATAAAACTTTTCATTCACTTAACAAAATATATATATATATATATATATATATATATATATATATATATATATTCAACTTTGAAATTAATTCAATCTTATAAGTTTTCTTTTATTATCGTATATGTATATCTTAAATATAGATTAAATGTTTATAGTGTTTAATAATAAGTTATACGATAGTTAAATTAATAATAAATTTTATTAAATTTTTCAAATAATTTTTATATAAATTTAAGAATTGAATTTAAACTTAATTCAACCTTAAAATTTAGACTTATAAAATGAATTTCACATCATTTATATAATATAAATTTGTCTAATATGTTTACATAGTATAATTGAAGTTTTATGTGAGAGTTAATCTGATAATGAATATATATTAAGTGCATCAATACAGAAAAGTATGAAATGTGGTTGGTTGATAAGTGAGAGTGAGTAGTTGTTATAATCCAATAAGGTCAATACAATACACATATTTGGCTTGTTAGTTTGTTTGTCTTTCACATCTTGCGTCATATATATATAGTGAAGAATTAATAGTTAATGGTTGAACTGAAAGCATGCAAAGATGATTAGTAATCGTTCAAAATGTGTTTGAAAATTTTGTTTTACTCTTTTTTATATTTTATTTGAGAAACATGACGCCAGTGCTTTATTCTCACACGCAGACGCAGTTGTCATGTTTTGGTGGAGTGAGGCATGCCTAGCTGTAAAGTTCATCACCTTCTCTTCTTTTATTGAAAGGGTGTTAGGGAAAAACAAAGGAATGAGAGAAAGAAGCGAAGCTACCGTCCACTAGTTATCAATAGTTTAGTCTACTCAATAAAATTGACTTATATCTCTTTCAAGTTTGTTAAAATTAAGAATGTAAAAGTGAACAAATCTGACTCACATGTTGATCACGCGTTAAGTTAAAAAAAAAGTTAATTTAATCCAGTTTATTTTTTGTGAGTCAAAAATATTGTGGTTCGGTCCAACCCACAATAAATTAGTGGGTTAGAGGGTTAGTGTGTTGACTCACGATCTCTTTCATAATTTATTTTATATATTTATTATATTACAATGAGAGTGAATTGATTTAATTTAGTTTTTATAATAATAGAATCAAAATATTTATCTAATTCACCAAATATTATTATAAAGATAATAGTTAAAGATTAAAGTATCAACGTATATAATTTGACAAACAAATTAATTAAGCATTCAAACTATTTAAGTATTCTTGAGCAACATAGTATTTAAAAATATGAAATTGTGAACCTATATAATTAGAAATAGTAAATAATTATAACCAAAAAAAATTTAAAAAATGTAAAAAAATGTTGATGGGTTAAGTGAGTCAACCTACCTTCAATCCAGCTCGATCGAACTCATTTAACCCGCGGGTTAAGTGAGTCAGATTCAGTTCAACCCACTTTTTAACAAAAAAAAAAAACTTATTTTTTCTCACTCCAACCTAACTCGAACATGTGGTGAACCGGATTGACTCACGAGCTGAAACTCATTTTAACATCTCTAGTTAGAATTATGATATTCATTTAATATAATGAAATATATAATGTATTTATTTTTAATATGTATAAACACATATTAGAATATTTGAAACTATATTTATTATTGTGTCTTCAACTTATAAAAGATGAATATCATAATAAATAACAATTATATAAAAAATAAAAAATAACTATAATTAATGTTTAATTGAAATTAATTAGATATTTGTGAGTGTTTCAATAAAGGGATGACATGATAAGTGAACACATTTTTAATTAAAAATTGAGTTTAAACTTAAATAATACTTTCATAAAACTGATTACAAGATGGGTATTATCGTGACTTAAATAATATAAATTGATTTTTATTTTTAATCAACACAATATCTTTACTGCTTTATCTGGAAAATAAGTATTATTTTAATAATAACTTAGTTTTATGATATGTATATAAAAGGTTATTTTATAATATTTTAGCTGTTTTTCTGGGAAAAAATGTTTATAATTTTACGGTTGTTAGTAGTTAAAATTCATAAATTTCTTTGACAAATAAAACCTTTTTGTGAATTTGATAATTTTTAGTTCATTACTATTTTTTAATATTTTTTTAACGTCATACATACTATTTTTTTTAAGAAGCTAAATTTTATTATATTAAAAAATAATCCTAATATCCGTTTTCAACAAATTTACCAAAAATAGTAATAAAATAAAACAAAAAATTATCCTAATTAAACTATTGGTTGTCATTAACTTCTATTTTTTACTAAATAATAAAACCAATCGTTAAAAAAAAAAAACTGTTGTTTGTTGTATTTGTCCTTAACGAAAGGAAAGAAAGGAAAAAGTAAAAATAAAAAACACTGAATTGTTATACTAAGTAATTATAAATTAATTTCAACGCACTTGTTTTTATATTCAATCACTCACAATTATTTCTATTCCTTTGTAAAACAAATTTATATTGTAAGAGGTTAAGCATGATGTACTCACTCAGATTCAAAAGGCATGATACAATTATAATGTAATAAGTTTGGCATTCACGATTAACATTTCCAAACGTATATAAATTGTATATTTTCTCAATAAAAAAAGGATAAAATTGAAATTTTCAAATATATAAGGGTGCAAGAATAAATTATGAAAATTAGGAAGAAGATGGAGTTTTCTTTTTTTGTTAGATCTATATTGATGATATATTTTCACGGATTGAAGTAGAACTTACAAAAAGGTAACGATTTAAAAAGTGGAACTTAAAACCAATGATTCAGATATAAGTATTTAAATTAACTTAATGTTTATTAAAATAAATTTACAGCAAAGAACCCATTAGAACCAGTAAAGATATTAAAACGGGGAACAGCATATTAAAAATACTGCACTTCAATGTTATCCTAATACAAAGAGAGAGAAAAGAGATTTTTCTTGCTGCAGAAACTAAACAAAATTTTACCGCTGTATTAATGAAACTCTATATTTAATCATAACATTGATATAAATAAATAAAAAAGTAAATACCATCATCTCCTTCGTTATAAAATAGTAAACTAACAAAAAATGTTTATATTATGTGTTATGATCAAAGCAGTTTTTTTTTTCCTCTTGTAAACCTAGCTAACATGTAATATTAATAATATAATAAAGCAAAATTGCCACTGTTCATGAAAGTCGACAATTGTTACTTATATCTATAGTTTGATTACATGGTTTGTTGAATTGAAAATAGATTAATTGACATGGTTTATAATATTTTCTTTAAACAAGTCTTATTATTTAACTTAAACTTGAACTCAAGTTTATTTTAAAAAATTGCCGAGTCTTATTATTTAACTAGTCATAAATTCATAATAACGATTTTGTGGTTTTAAATAAGTATTAACTAATAGTTAAGAGTTTTGTTTCTAGCACTCTTCAACAAAATAATTATTTTAGAACATTTTCCAAAAGAAACAAACTCTATAAACTATCATCTATAAATAATTGAGTTTTATAAAAGCATAAAATAAATGCCTCATTAGAGTTACACCAAAACTCAAACCTACCTAGTTTCCATTGACGATACACGTTATTGTAACATACCTTTTTGCCAACATGAATTTCAATAACTTTTAAAGCAGAATAATTCATCTAAATGACTAACTTTGGAGGTACTCCAAATACTGTTTTAACTCAAGCTCCAGATAATTAGCATAATTCACGATGTCATGGTATTGTACCTTGAACCTTCAAAACTTGATCACAAGGTTACCTAATAGTTCTATTGAAGCTCCAAATATTCAAGAACTTGGCAAGTATAAAGAAGGGGCAGCATTCTTTATGTGTGAATAAAAAATGAATTTCAATCTTTTATGTCGGTCACCATAAGTAACGAAAACTCAAGCTTCATCAATGTGCTCTAAATCTTTGTACTTTGAAATGGAAGGAGCTTTTATTTTAATTTGACGTGAACATTCAAGTTGGTCTTATTCCTCAGAAACCTTGAAGAAGGTATATGATAACATAATGTTATTGATACCATTCATTTTAGGATCCGTCTCAAATTCCGGGTCAATATAAAAGAATACCTACATTGTCCAAGCAGCATAGTGTTTAGATGTAACTGCATTATGCAGAAATTGGAGTTCAGTTCAAAAACACTTACAGGCATGTCAATCTGCTCTCCAGGTAGAAGTCGCTGCTCCTCAAAGCAGAAGCATTGTATTTTATTGAAGTACACTGCAGCCTGAATATAAGAAAATTTATAATCGACATTTTTTTTAAAACACTATTTTGGAGGGCAAGGAAGGAGAGAAAAGGGAAGAAACGAAAATAACAACATTCTTCAATAAGTAAAGCAGAAAAAAGATCTAAAAAAAGACTTGCAACAGGAAGACTTCAAAACTGGTATTATTAAGTTCTTAGCCATATGCCAAGGTTTTAATCATAGTGATAGTCATATTATGAACTTCCAAAATTCTGAAGAATGCAGAGTTCACGGACATCCTTTGTTATGAATAAAACAGGGTATTCATCAGTAGTTAGTACCTTCATTGGAGTGACATTATACGTAGAAACACCTGTTATTGGAGTAGAACTTTTGTTTTCTGCAGTATAAAATGCGAGGGCACTTTCACCAGGCTTGACCCTAACCTGGTACAATAAATGAACAATGCCACATTTAAGTTCTTATTTTTTTCATTCTCCGATTCCCTGAGTGTTCCAGGGGATGTGTACTATAATAGCCAACTTTTTTAAAATGACATGAAACACTATCAAGCAGTCAAACGCAGTAAATGTGAAAGTGTTTAAGTAAGCATACAGCTAGATTTAGATTTAAAAATACCATTTGTACCCCAAATATTTAAACTATGATAACCTGGCTTTTCAAACAAAAGCTCAGACTTTAACTTGACTTCGTTATTGGTAGTTCTTGAGTTGCTATTCTTAAATTATATGGACTAATATAAATAAAACTAACAGCTCCAGGAAATAACATTAAGCGCAACCTTAAACAATACTTTCACATGCAAGTAAATAAATCCTGTATGATGCAAAGCAATATTTTTTTTTGTAAGGTGCAAGAAGATAAGTTATATTGACCTCTCTCTGGGCGGGAATAAACTTCCATTGCATCCCATCAGCAACATCAGCATTGAACTGCACCACAATTTCCCTGAACAAATAAAAAAAATTTCAGCTATGACTGCAAAAAAGCTAGCTTTCAAAGCACCACTCCCTAAATGAGGTTTATTGAATAATTCCTCATAAGTATATCTCTTATTGAACCATTACATAATATTTCACACGACATATCAAAAGAACAGTAGAAGTATATTAGGAATCTAAGTGTGAGTCTAAGTCCCACATTGACCATATCAAGACAAAGTACTACTGTTGATGGTACAAAATAGGCAAGTCCTAAGGAGAAATCTTCAGGTACAGCATAGAGCTGAACCTGAATAAATATCTATTTATGTTAATGTTAACCTTCTTTTGCTTAGTTTTTGTCTAAGTGCTATCTTATACATATTCCCAGTATAAATGAAGGAATACAAAGCAGCTCAAATAATTTGAACCACCATCTTCGGAACGGTGAAATGATGATTCTTTTTCTTTTAAAACTGCTGGGGAATTCAACAGCTATTTCTAATAAACATGAACCTGGACAAAAAACTAATCCTATGATGACTGATGGTAAAATGGCAAAATCCAATAAGAAAAAATAATACCTTGTGGAGACTGTATTATTGCTATCATGTCGAGCAATCTTTTCTTCAACTGTCTGTAAAAAATGTGGAATTTCATAATTATCCTTTAAAATAAGAAAAATTGCCAAGTTTTGATGAAAAATAAAAAGGCCATTGAAAACCAACACAGACACACCTCACGCCGGGTGACAGTTCCCCCATAGCCAGTGGCTTGGCAGAATCTTCTGTACAGGGGAACAGCAGCATACGTGCAGCCAACCATAGCAAAAACTAAGCCCGTCAAGTATAAAAGCATCTTTTGTGATTTCTTCTCTTTGGATGCATGAGATGAGAAGTGTCGGAAACCAGGCATGGAACATGACTTTCCAACATTCTGTGAAGCAAAAGCTGAAGACCGGTAACTCGGATGGAACAATTCTTGGTTAAACTTTGATGCTCGAATATTACAAGAGAAATTGTGTTGGAAGCTGGTATTAGCATTAATGAACCTGTAACTTGATCCTTTAGAAAGGATAGATAGGCATCTGAATAGAAAACAAAATCATCTACAAATGACTCATTAAAGTAGAAACTAATTTCTTTCTGGAAGTCAGAACTGAAAGAGGCAAAAATGTATAACTGACATAAACTTATCTCTATAGTTAAAACAAATAACTAATTGGAGAGAAAAATTGGTTTGAGAAGGATGCTTAAGTAGTAAAATATAATTTCTTTCATTCTGTCACAAAAATGTTTCAAATATTCCCAATTACAATAAGAGAATTAATCTATAACCTTAGACAAAAATAACAAAACCAGAGGAATTAGTGAAACATAGAATAACCTGGATTCAAGAGAGTTCGATTGCAGAGCCCTAAGATATGGCAAGAGATGAGTTCTCCTACTTAGCGTTGACCATATCATGTTTAGCAAGACTTATGTCCTTACAATAACAGGACATTAAGTGCTAACTGCAAGAAAAGAAAATAAGTATAAACTTAAGTGAAGCATCTTTAGAAATGTTTGTGTTGGAAAATTGATCACAGATAAAAACAATTTTTTTTATACCAAATTATATGTAAGGTTTGATCAAGGACCAAAATACATGAATGAATCTTTTTCAACATTAGCAATCAGGGAAAAGAATAAAAATGTCAATACATCCTCTCAAACAGTGGTATATAAGAATTTGTTTTCCTAAAAGTTCAGTTCTATGACAAAATTTTCTATATGCTTGTCAATAAGAAAAATAATTTTTGTTTGGAATCATATTGCATGAAAATTTCCATCCATACATTGTGTAGAGCTATGTACAAAACTACAATGTCAACAATAAACTCTCAAGTTAATAAATAATTGAAATTTAATAACAAAAACAAGCCACAATAACAGTACACTAAACTCTGGGACGGCAAAGGACAGACAGCACCTGTGAAGGAAATAATCTTCAAATCAAGACAAAAAGTGTCACTAAATGTATCCTTCCCCCAAACCATTTTACTTGACTAAGCTTAAATTCTTGTCTTAATAATAATAAACAATAAAAGTATAAAACTACACAAAATGGATCGAGCATGATCCAAATAACATTAACATGGACCCAAGGGAGGAGGAAAATCCTATTTTTATTTGAATCAGATTTCTTTCGACTACTCTCCCTAATTCCAAGCAAAAACATGAAACTCCCAACATAAACCAACTGAGAACGATGCTTTCAACACACACGTAAGTGTGATTCAATAGGTAAAGAAGCACGTAGGTCAACCAAGTACAAGCAGCCACAGAGAACAATTCTGAAGGTCGAATATTAAAAGAACATAAAAGTTAGAAAGGGGTTAAGTATTCCAAAGTCAAGGGTCCAGCCATTAAAAAATATCAGTTCAGTGAGACATTCCATCGAACAAAATTAGTGCACCACAATACTTGCTCCCCTGGGAACCATAACCCCGCAAACGCAAAATCAAAATCAGACCCAAAACATAAGTGAACCCAATCCACATATTCCATCAACCAAATCAAGCATCGAGACAAAACATAATTTCGTTAGAAATGTAAAAATGCGAAAGTGCGAGAATGAGAGCAGAAGTGTTACACCGAAATTGATGAGGTTGAGAGGGGAGGGCCAAAGTTGAAGCCTTTGAGGATAACAAAAATCTGAATCACCGTTACCTGCCGGGAATTCCAAGCTATGGATTGAATAGACCTTCTTTCCCCCTTCACTTTATTGGGTTCAGAAATTTTGAAAACTTTATTTTAGATACAATAGGGTGGTTTTGGATTATTAATATCTACTGTTTTATAACGTAATTACATATAAAATAACGATAATAACTTTTTACGAAGATCAATATATATATATATTGCTATTATAGAATTAGTTATTGCTCCTATATAATATTATTGAAATAGTTTTGTTCAATCACAATATGTTCCTTATTACGATACGAGATTACAAATTTCAACACGATTTTGTGTCTTGAAAAAGAGTTAAGATAGTATTTATATTTGGAAATACTTTTTCATTAAAAAACAATAGTCTAAATACGATAATTAATTTTAATAATACAATCTCAACATACTTAATACCAAAAAGACAATTATATTTTAATTATGTTACTTAATAAATATAAAGTTCTTTTACTTAGTCGCTAATTTTTAAAAAGTATAATTTGACTTTATGAAAGGAATCTAATATAATTCCTTTGTATTACTCTTCATCATTTGGATGGAAGAAGGAATTGGCTGTTACTAGCTAAACTAGACTTAGGAAATAAAGAAAAAAGAAGAAGTGAGATCTAAAAATAACAATGTGCTTTCATGAGTAATTATTTTAATATTAAAAGATATTTTACATAAACATTTTTTAAGAAATCGATAAAAACTTTGGTATAGTCAAATTTCAATCTACACTTTTCTCACCCTATTGCAACCTTAACCTTTTAGAAGTTTTTTTTTTTAATTGTATAATTTAAAATTTAAAAGCAACTTTTGGATAGTGTAATTTATTTATTTTTTAAAATTTGGATTTTACAATTTGAAAGTCAAAAACAATTCTTAAATTTTGAAAATAAAATATGACTTCGAAAAGTTTAAAAGGGTTAAAAAAAATTAGATTTCATAATTTGGAAGTAATTTTTTGCTTTTAGATTATCCAATTTAAAATCATTTTTTAAAGAAATTAAATGGTTTTAAATTACACAATATAAAAGGCATTTTTCACATCTAAAAATAATTTCCGAATAGTATAATTAAAAGAAAAAAATTAACATTGATGCAAGGAGAAATTTACGGAGGTGCGGGAAGAAACTTCCGAACCCTTTTTCTTTGTCCACTTTCTGTTTCTCACTAAACAACCATCATCATATATGAAGACCCAACATAAAAGTTCAGGGGCCCTACTATTGCCACCGGAAAACTACTGTTTGAACACTAAACTATTGTATTTGGTATTTAATTAAAGTATTGGCGAAAACACAGCTGTTGTCGAGCTGTATGTTCACACACACACACACACACATATATATATATATATATATATATATATATATATATATATATATATATATATATATATATATATATACATATAAAAAAAAAAAAAATTATTTACTTTCGAAACAGTTTTTTTAATTTTTTGTAGAAGACATGGTTCATAAGTCATTGAGTTTTAAAGAACTAAAAAATATCATTGAATTTACTTATAAGACATTAAATGTATATGTAATAGTATACAAATATTGAAGAAATAATAATAACCTCATTGATGCATATATTTTGATAAACACAAACATTGTTGTTGTAGCGTGTATGAATTGAAAATGATATTTGTTGTTGTAGAAAAAACACAGGCGTTGTTGCGCCTATGTGTTCGTATTTTTTAATATTTTATAGAAATTTGAGTTAAGTTTAAATCCCATGCTAAAAGCAAAAATATCAAAATATCTTTCATCGTTGAACCATGTCATTGTAGCTATCGAGCCTCTGCATATGTCGCCATTGTCACTACATCTTCGTTCTCCATTGTTGCTGCAATCATTTTTAGAGGAAGCAATAAGAGAGAGTGTAAACCGATGATAATTTATGGGAAGCTTGTTCAAGAAAACTCGTTTTGAATAATTTGTTTTGAAAATCTTGTTCTTGAAATCCTATTCTAGACTGCATCTTATAAGTTTTAAAAAGTTTGTTCTGAAAAGTTCATCTAAAAAATTATTTCGTATGTTCTAGAAAGCTTATTTTGAAAATTCTAGTCTAGAAAGCTCTTTACAAAATGTATTTCATATGCTTTAGAAATTCTATTTCAAAATTTGTCTTCCAAAAACCCTAGTTTGGAAATCATGTTCTTAGAATTTCATAAAATTCATTCCAAAAATCTTGTTGAATAGGTAATCTTGAAGTCCCTTTTGGAAGGGTAGAATGTTGTTTTGAAACATGTGACTGTTGATAAAAATCATAGGAGTGCAACAAAAAAAGTCTTTTTCATTCATCTATAACAATATTTAAAAAATAGACACAATCAATCATCCGTTACGTTATTTTAATACAGTAGAAAATGTATTTTTTATTTCTTCTTGTAAATATTTTATAATTACTTGTTGATTAACCTTTAAATGTATTAGAGATTTCCTTCCTTCATACTTATTGCATTTACATTGTCACGTGCTTGCTAAAAAAATTTGTCATGTGCTTCTTCATTTCTTTGATTTTAGTATCTAGTTGTTGTCTATTAAATGAAATTTTCAGAATGGTTTATAAATTTTGGATCTTTACCCTTAATATTTTGCCATTGTACAATAGATTTGTAGTTATTTTAGACAAAATTTAACATCTACATTGGGATAGACTAATATCTCTCTCGTAGTAGTAGACTTGATTACTTTTATTATAGCATGAAATTATGTGTATGCTCAATCATATAAAAATGTTTCCTTAAAAGGAATTATTAAGATAAATTAAGATTGTAAAAAGTTCAATTTGGACCTTTTGAAATAAAACGAAAAGTAATGAAAGGCTAAAAAATAATCAAGGAATAAAAAAGAAATAAATAAAATATATTAAAAGGAAGCATTAATTGTTTTGTAAAAAAGAATATTGATAAAATTGACATGACCAATATAATAACGATATGTCTTATGAATGTCTTTGATATCTTTCTTTAGTTGTACGTTATTTTTGTTATGATTTTTTGTTTTTTCTATTTTCTCTTTATATTTAACAACATATCATCCTTATAAAATTATTTTATCTTTTAGGGATGAACAAAACTAATCTAACTAAAATTAATTATAATTATTTGTATTATATTAAAGTAAAAAAAAATTAAACAGTATTGTTTTACCATTTATTTTTAAAAAAACTGAATTTCTACCTATTAACTGCTCACTAATTGAATTATGTATTTTATTTTCTCATTCTTCTTCAATGGTCTCTTATCTTAAACACCGCACACACTCCTTTTTTTAATTCAATCACAATTATTGAGACAATGATCGTGAGCTTCTCATCCCCGTCATTACTATATAAGGTCATGTCGCGTTGCTCTTGTCGTCCCACCTTACCACCTTCACTGCAATTCTAACATCTCACATCCCACTCCACTGGTATGTCTTTGAACCTTAATTCTAACTAACATTTTATCCTTCTCTTATATGTCTCTTGCTTTATTATCATTTTTTTTATACTCAATGTTTCACTACTCTCATTTTACTTTTTTTTTTCATCATCTTAAAATATTTTTCTTAAATATTTAGGCTTTTACAAATTTCGGAACTCTATATTCTCCACTTTGACAAAATAGTTATTTGTGTGAAAGGTGAATACAAACCAATTCAAGTTTGTCCTTTGGATTTTTTTTTATTGAAAATATACAATTTGTTTATGTTATTGTTTATACACTTCATATATTTAATTAGGGGAAGAACATTATGTTTCAATTATTTAAGAGGGACCTTATTGTGGTGTTGGTGCTGAAAAAACTGTTCGGTATGACATTTTTTGCGCACATTATAAAGCGACTCTCCTTTTGCTCTATATTAATTAATTATGAAAGTTTAAAATTTTCCTTTAAATTTTCTACTCTTTTTTTGAGGTGTTTTAAAATTCAGCACAACCAAAGAGTATTTAAGCTAAGTTTGGTTCGGTTTGGTTCAGTTTGGCTTTGCTCAATTCAGTTCGGTTCAGTTTGGTTCGGTCTGGTCCGGTTCGGTTCGGTCTGGTTCGATTCGTTTTGGTTCAGTGCGATTCCGTTCGATTAAGTTCAATTCGGTCTGGTCCGGTTCATTTCAGTTCAGTTTGGTCATTCGGTTCAGTTCAGTTCGGTTCGATCTGGTCTGGTTCATTTCGGTTCAGTTCAATTTGGTTCGGTCTGGTCTGGTTCATTTTGGTTCAATTCGATTCGGTTTAGTGCGGTTCAATTCGGTTCAGTGCGGTTCGATTCGGTCCGATCTGGTTCAGTTTGGTTCGATTCGCTCTAGCCTGGTTCGGTTCAGCTCAATGCGATTCGTTTTGGTTCAACTCAATAAAGAATATATGATGAATTTTTAAAATAGTTGTTAAACGTAAAATTAGAAAAATAAAATATGTACATAAGAGAGGTTTTTAAAAAAAATATTTAAGACAAAAGAGGTTTTTAATCTAAAGGTTAAAAGTAAACTATTTATTAAATAATTAGTTTTATAAAAATAATTAAGTGTAAAAGTGGAATAACGAAATATGAACACAAAAGAGGGTATCCTCTTGATATATTCTCATAGATGAACAAAATTAATCTAACTAAACTTAACTATAATTATTTGTATTATATGAAAGAAAAAAATATTTTAATAAAAATTAAATATTAAAGTAAAAAAATAATAATAAAAATTAAACAATATTGTTTTACCAATTATTTTTAAAAAACTGAACTTCTACCGGTTAACTGCTCACTAATTGAATTATGTATTTTATTTTCTCATTCTTCTTCAATGGTCTCTTATCTTAAACACCGCACACACTCCTTTTTTTAATTCAATCACAATCATTGAGACAATGATCGTGAACTTTTCTTCCCCGTCATTACTATATAAGGCCATGTGGCGTTGCTCTTGTCGTCCCACCTTACCACCTTCATTGCAATTCTAACATCTCACATCCCACTCCACTGTCGTCCCACCTTACCACCTTCATTACAATGATCGTGGTATGTCTTTTTTTGAACCTTAATTCTAATTAACATTTTATCCTTCTCTTATATGTCTCTTGCATTATTATCATTTTTTTATACTTAATGCTTCACTACTCTCATTTCACTTTTTTTTTCATCATCTTAAAATATTTTTTAGGCTTTTACAAATTTCAGAACTTTATATTCTCCACTTTGACAAAAATAGTTATTTGTGTGAAAGGTGAATACAAACCAATTCAAGCTTGTTCTTTGGATTCTTTTTTATTGAAAATATATAGTTTGTTTATGTTATTATTTATACACTTGCTATATTTAATTTGGGGAAAAACATTATGTTTCAATTGCTTAAAAGAGATCTTACGATTGTGGTGTTGGTGCTGAAAAAACTTTTGGGTATAACATTTTTTGCACACATTACAAAGCGACTCTCCTTTTGCTCTATATTCATTAATTATGAAAGTGTTAAATTTTCCTTTAAATTTTCTCCTCTTTTTTTGGAGGTGTTTTAAAATTCAGCACAACTAAAAAGTATTTAAGTTCAGTTTGGTTCGGTTCGGTTCAGTTCAGTTTGGTTTGGCTCAGTCCGGTTCGGTTCGATTTGGTCTGGTTCGGTTCAGTTCGGTCTGGTCCAGTTTGTTTCGGTTCAGTGCGGTTCGGTTCAGTTCAGTTTGGTTCGGTCTGGTCCGGTTCATTTTGGTTCATTTTAGTTCGGTTCGGTTCGGTTCAATTCGGTTTGATTCGGTCTGGTTTGGTTCATTTTGGTTCAATTTGGTTTAGTTTAACGCGGTTCAAATCGGTTTAGTGTCGTTTAGTTTGGTCCGATCTGGTTCAGTTTGGTTCAGTTCGATTCGGTTTGGTCTGGTTTCGTTCAATTCAATTCAATTCGGCTTGGTTCAGTTCAATAAAGAATATATAATGATTTTTTAAAATAGTTGTTAAACGTAAAATTAGAAAAATAAAACATGTACACAAGATAGGTTTTTAAAACAAATATTGAAGACTAAAGAGGTTTTTAGACTAATGGTTAAAAGTAAACTATTTATTAAATAATTAGTTTTTAAAAAAATAATTATGGGTAAAAGTGGAATAACGAAATATGAACACAAAAGAGGGTACCCTCTTTATATATTCTTATAGATAACAAAATTAATCTAACTAAACTTAACTATAATTATTTGTATTATATGAAAGAAAAAAAAATTTAATAAAAAAAATATTAAAATAAACAAATTAAGAAAAATTAAACAATATTGTTTTAGCGTTTATTTTTAAAAATTTGAACTTCTACCGGTTAACTGTTCACCAATGGAATAATGTATTTTATTTTCTCATTTTTCTTCAATGGCCTGTTATCCTAAACACCGTGCACACTCCTTTTTTTAATTCAATCACCATCATTGAGACAATGATCATGAGCTTCTCATCCCCGTCACTACTATATAAGGCCATGTCGCCTTGCTGTTGTCGTCCCACCTTACCACCTTCAGTGCAATTCTAACATCTCACATTCCATTGCACTGGTATGTCTTTTTTTGAACCTTAATTCTAACTAACATTTTATCATTCTCTTAGATGTCTATTGCATTATTATCATTTTTTTATACTCAATGCTTCACTACTCTCATTTCACATTTTTTTTTCATCATCTTAAAATATTTTTCTTAAATAATTAGGCTTTTATAAATTTTTTTGGAGGTGTTTTAAAGTTCAGCACAACTAAAGAGTATTTAAGCTCAGTTTGGTTCGGTTTGGTTCAGTTTGGTTTGGCTCAGTCCGATTTGGTTCAGTTTGGTTTGGTCTGGACCGGTTCATTTCAGTTTGGTTCGGTTCGGTCTGGTCCGGTTCGGTTCAGTTCGGTTCGGTTCGGTCTAGTTCGGTATAGTTCGATCTGGTCCGGTTCGGTTCGGTTCAGTTTGGTTTGGCTCAGTCCGGTTCGGTTCGATTTGGTCTGGTTCGGTTCAGTTCGGTCTGGTCCAGTTTGTTTCGGTTCAGTGCGGTTCGGTTCAGTTCAGTTTGGTTCGGTCTAGTCCGGTTCGTTTTGGTTCAGTGCGGTTCGGTTCAATTCGGTTCGGTCTAGTCTGGTTCATTTTGGTTCAATTCGGTTCGGTTTAGCACGGTTCAGTGCGATTCGGTTCGGTTCGATTTGGTTTAGTTTGGTTCGGTTCGGTCTAGTCTGGTTCGGTTCAGCTCAATGCGATTCGTTTCGGTTCAGCTCAATAAAGAATATATAATGAATTTTTAAAATAGTTGTTAAGCATAAAATAAAAAAAATAAAATATGTACACAAAAGAAGTTTTTAAAACAAATATTGAAGACCAAAAGAGGTTTTTAGAGTAACGTTTAAAAGTAATCTATTTATTAGATAATTATTTTTTAAAAAAATAGTTAAGGGTAAAAGTGGAATAACGAAATATGAACACAAAAGAGGATATTCTCTTTATATATTTTTATAGATGGACAAAATTAATCTAACTAAACTTAACCATAATTATCTGTATTATATGAAAGAAAAAAAATATTTAAAAAAAAAATTAAATATTAAAATAAACAAAATTAAGAAAAATTAACAAAGTAGAAACAATTATCCATCATATTAAAATTTCCATAAGCAATTAATACAATGGAAATAACCATTCTTTTGTTGTATATTTTGAATTCAAATAAAACATGTACCATTTAAGGTATTGCTTTTAGCAACAATAGACATAAATCTTCATATTATCTATAACAATTATATACTTATTTTTTTCTTTCTGTCTCTCTTTCTTTATCACGCCATGTAAAATATAAATCTATCATTTTCTTTTCTCTGTGTATATTAAGTATTCTTGACACTTTTTAGTGTTTACGAATCATTTTTCATTTCTCAAAGACCTCGACCCAAGGCACCTGAACCCCCACAAATTTCTTTTACCACCTTGTATTAGTTACAGTGACGTTCTAAAATGTATAAAAAATACATTTCGAAATCAATATATAAGGAGCAGCCAAGTAATTTGTGAGGTGCAGAAAGAAAAACTAAAAAGAGATGCACATTCCCACGTTCCGTAATGTAAATTCTAAAATAGAAAAGGGCCTTCCAATCCAATTGCTGCACTAATTATTTATTGGGTTTGACTTTCACTCTACCACAAAACCTCACCTGCAGGCCTTTCTTCACATTTCTGAATCGGTTTTTCATCAGAAAGTGGAAAAGAGGTGTAGGATGAATTTAATGGGGTACGCAAGAAATACCTTCTATTTGTTGCACTCATAGGGCTACGAAGAAATCATATACGTATCCATAACATGTATCCAGTTTTCAAATATTTCTGGGCAAGGTAACCGGAAGCTAGAATGCAAAGGTTGTTTGAACGGGATAAAACGCCAAAATCGAAACTAGTGTCTGAATCCTAAAAGGACACACTCTTAATTTCGTGAAGTCCAAAGCTGTTTGATATACCATACATAGTACTGTTGTTGGTGTAGGGTAGAACGGAAAAAAATGTTTTATGTACGGACATGATTATTTTGTTTGATCTGTGGTGGAGGTGATTAGTAGTTGAATAATTGAAGAGAAGATTATGAAAGTTGGAGACGTTGGAAAGGAAAGGAAACGAATTAAAAGTGGTAGATTCCTAGAAAAACAAAAATGCAATTATGGTGAGAAGGACTGATCAGGGTGGTTCCTTATGAGCAAAACCTGAGCTAGTAATAGGGTTTCTATTGAGGACCATTTGTTGTGGTATACCCTATAGTTCCTACACACCCTATAAAACAAATATGTAACAGAGTTGGGTCAATTGCTTTATACCTTATTCCATTCTCTGATGCATTCTAGTCCCTCACTTTACCTAACATGGTAGTATTGTTCATTGTTCATCTTAAATTTCCCAACAACTTGAAGGTCATGACACTGTCCATAGGCATTTTATTAGATATATACCCCTAATTGGTATATTCTATTACCAAGGACAAATCTCACTCTATTTAAGATCAACCTGCAATATAGATACAACTTACTATGCATAACTGTGCCTGCCTCAACAAACCTTCTACGAGAAATATTCCAAGTCCGTTAATTTTGTTGGATCACACTCCAACAAATAAATTGGACCACCCCTTCTTGGTCCCCATCAACATTTCTCTAAACTTTGTTAATTTAAATGTTTCACAAATGCAACTAAAGGACCACATCAATGGGTACTTAAATCTGGACAATTAGTTCAAATTATTTGGGTCTATCAGCAATGCATTCAAGAAAAAGGACAAAGAGTTGGAAGAGGAAGCAATGAAACCCAAGTTCCAAGTTCCAAGACAAGAGCATACATCAAAACTAGTAACCTTTTCTTTCATCTTCTAAGCCTAACTCAAACCACAGTTTTTTACTGTAAGTACAAACCATATCCAAACATGTATACCTCTAAAAATGCATGGATATGGTGATTACATAAGTGCAAAACGTTCCCTAAGCTGGTTAAACATTGCATAACTGCGTTTTATTTAAATAATTAGTAACAATCTATACAGAACTTTAAGAAACTATTGCTGTCTGTTTTTCTATTTTTTTTTTCTGGAGCGTGTTTGTTTTTTTGATTGAACATTATTGAATGTCAATGAATGTGTTTGTTTTTTCTTTTGTTCCATGAACGTTTTTATGTTGACTCTTTAAGACAGGAACGTAAGGTGGGATTCATGTTCCTTGAAAGTAACGGGCAAATAAATACACTTGTTTGTCAGATACCTTTTACTTAATGCAAGTCTGATTTGTTTTTACGTTTCAATCTTGAAAAGCGAAAAGAAAAATATCAGAAGGAAATAAAAGAGAAAAGGAAAAGGTATGAGAGTTGGGAGTTGTGCATCCAATGTTTGTTTGAATGATTTTAACAGATGAAGAAGAAGTGTTAAGAAAAAAAAATATAAAAAATAAGAGACATGTGAGGAAGGAAGTGAAATGACAGTGAAAGATGAAAAAAAAACTTGTATGATTTATTAATAAACTGGTAAGAAAAGAAAAAATAAAAGAAAAAAAGAGTTGAATTGAGAGAGGAAAAGTTATTTTAAAAAAATAGAAAGTAGAGAATGGTGGTGTCCTTTAGTGGCATATAAGGAAGAAAGAAGGGTAGTGCATTTAAAGAAGCCAACTACACCATGCATGGCCTGCAATGTTGATCATAGAGTCATGATAACCTCATAATTAATTGCTCCCTTCTCTGATCACTTTTCTTGATATGTCAGAGTTGAAAAAGTGAAAGGTAAAATGGAAGAGCTTTGTTTGGATTAAAAAAAAAGGAACTTTTTCCACCCCACTATTGTCTCTCTCTTTCTATCTCTATCTCACTGTCAATTGCACACTTTTTCAATGTTGATCAATCATAAAGCAATCGATTACAAAATCATTTCCTCACCTCTCACATCACCACTTCCATTTCTCTTCTGCCAAACAACTACTGTATCCTTCGGGCCCTTTGCATTTATTATTCTCTTTTCGAGGAATGGGCCAAATACCCATATCAATTATCTCTCTTTTATACTTTTTTTTTATTTCTTTTTTTTCAAATGCAATCTTTTTTTTTTTTTTTTTTTTTTT
>Ga0214542_1000869_pt1 | contig 58566 bp, 26 predicted proteins | sample CNSS1metaG_FD_160096 | JGI IMG/M metagenome (GOLD analysis project Ga0214542, IMG submission 160096) | Root nodule microbial communities from cowpea collected in UCLA plant growth center, Los Angeles, California, USA - CNSS1 | ecosystem: Host-associated > Plants > Roots > Nodule | place: USA...
TCACCAACTTTCCGTCAACAACGTCCTTATTCACATCGAACTTTGAATCCGTGACGTCCACATCTTGATGGAAAAAGGCCGCCTGCCGCAACCCCTTCTCAAAACCATTGATGTGCTCCTGAATAATGTTGTTCTTTAGATCATCAAGCTCACCAATAGCTCCATCATACTTGTCCTTCAAATCATCATAGTCCTCCTCCAACTTCACTATACGTTTGTTCAACTTTTCCTCAGAGTCCAAGCAACGCACCTTCCATGTTGCCAACATTTTCCTCTCCGCTTCCCAACCTTCTTTTGCTTTTTCCAGAGCAGCCTTCTCCTCCTCCAGTTTATCCACCTTACCCTGCAACTCCCCCACCTCCTTCACCTCCCTCCTATAAAGCGACCCCACACGCCGGCTCAGAACTAAAGCCTTGCTCCCAAACTCGACCATTGTTCTCACAATGTGCTCTGCGTCCATGTTGTCAATAGAATTTACAACGGTATCCGGGAGAGTGATGGAAATATCCTTCCTCACGGATATCTCCGACAACTCAATCAACCCGGCTTCCGGCCCCTTCTCCCCACTGGTTGACCCCACCCCGCTAGCCGTTCCAAGTAGAGCCACCCTTATCTTCTTCACATCTTTTCCCTTCCCGAGTCGAGGCGGAAGCTCAGCCTTCCTTTTCGTCCCGCCGTGCACGTGCACCTCCACCACCGACTCTTGTAAGTTGGGAACATCAGTTTTCCCAGCCGCCTTGGCCTTAGCGGCCATTTCTTTCCTCAACGATTGAAAGAGCGCCAGATTCTTCTTTCCAGACTGCGCCATATGCCCTACTATAATACATCACAACTCGGATTAAAACAACTTAGTATTATTAACACAGCTTAAGTAATAAACAGATACCTTCGATATCTATTATCGGGTGCATCGAATTATAAACCCTAACTAGACCCTTAGTGGGCAACTTATCGACAAACTTCAACAAGGTCTCCACAACCTCCTTATCACCAACTGACAATTCATCCATCCCCATGTCTTTATACCGAGAAGGGTTGTTTGTCCAACTCAAAGGGAACTTGGGACTTCCGTCTACGTTCAAAAAATAAGCGTTTCCTCCTTCCTTGACGACGACCTTGAAGTACCCATCTTTGAAATGCTTGAAAGACTGGGAGAAAGCATCCAGTCTGCTGATGCTGGGGCGACTGATCAAAGAGAGCCAAGTAGCCGGCCTCCGGGGTCTGGTGTCGTAAAAATATAAGAAAGCATAGGGAGTGGGCTCCAAATATAAGGACTTGCACAGAATGCGGAAGGCCTGCAAGTAGGCCCAACTATTAGGATGTAGCTGGGTAGGTGCCACATTCAACGCCCGCAACACACCCATAGTGAAATCGTCTAAGGGCAGTCGCACATGAAGCTGAGAAAAGTGGCACATATACATGTAGAAGAATTTCTCGGTAGCCCCCTCCTGCCCGTGGCATACCCGGTCGACGACACTCACCCTCTCTAGCGAAACAATGTCTCCATTGACACCCTTGGAGATGACGGGTGTGCAGTTCAGCCAAGAGTTCAACAGACGAGACCATCTGAATAAAGATGATTGATCACCAACATCAGCAGCAACCCACCCATAGTCGCCTTTCGCCGGCCAGTTGCTCTCCTCCAACTCTTCGGGGGGATCCTCTCGAACCTCCCTCACAACCTCCATCGACATCCCGCTCGTAACAACTCTAGAACTAGTACCCTCTCCGCCAAGTCGCCTATCCTTACTTCTATATGACTCGGTACTTTCACTACTACTAGACGAAGACACGCTACCACTACTGGACATACCTGGTTTCGTTTTTTACGAGAAGATGTCGGTCGAAATTGAGGACTAGTCAGACAGTTTTACGCGCACAATATCTCTGAATTCAGAACTCACAAATGAAACAAGTAACCCCTCATCTGTTTGCAAACGCATATTTATAGTCCATGATCCCAAATGACGAAACTCTTCCCGCCAAAATCATACCCTAGACCAATCGACACCATCATTGCAAAGGATATGACACTTCAAAACGACGGCACCAAAACTTTTTTCGATTTAACCACTGAGGCCTCTTTACCTACCCTCTAACGGTTACCACTTTTTTAGCCTTAAAACTGTTCACCACACTTAAAGGCTGAGGGACTAGTGTATCACACCTAGCTGGTTCCGCTAGCTTATCAACACATATCATCCTTGACCGACAACTCATATCGGACAAGGCTGGGGGACTAGTGTATCGCACCTAGCCAAACTCGACCAAATAAGTAAACAATGTGCATATCAAGGCAGCCAAGTATCCAGCCTAGGTCGAGTTAGCCTAACTTGTACCGGTTTTAACCTAAACTAAACATCTAAGGGGACAACCTGCACCTCATATCACCAACATAAGCCATCAAGGCAAGTAGCCGGCCTAGACCGACTACTCCAACATATCCGATAAGATTAGAGCCTAGGCCGACCACTTCAATAAACTTAGTATGATGGAAGCCCCCGCGTTCAATAAACCTTAAGGGCCTGGGTTAGGGCCCAGGCCCACTCACAGCCCAAGTTAGAGCCCAAGTCAAGGCCCAACCCATGGGATGATCAGACATCATTAATGCTCTATAAATACACGTGGACCCCAGCAATTAAAGGTACACATTCATTAATCGCTGATTTGACTCTCTGAGAGCTTTGACTTACTTGAGCTTCGGAGACTCTTCTGTAGGTAAACCCTCCTGGGTTCAAGCCAACATGTATCGAATGGGAAGAGGCCAACTGAAGAGATAGCGGACTACATGGTAAGGTGATACTCATGCCTAATTTATCTTATTTGTTCTCTGCAGGAAGAAGTTTGATGTGACTTGGAAGCATTTTGGTCAATGGAAGACAATTCCTCTAGACAAAAGGGTTATATGAATTTGTTTTCCTCTAGGCAAAGGGTTATATGAATTTTCTTTTTCTTCGTAGGAGGATATAATAACGGTTTTGGCATATGCAATTTGAAATTTGTGTCTTAGAATCCTTTGTGTTTTTCCTTGGACTAAAGATTTTGTCTCATCTTCTATGAAGCTCATGAATACCCAATGTTAGGTGCACATACATGGCATTCCTTTGAGGTATTGGTAGTTGAAGGCCATTTTCTCAATCACACGTGGCATTAGGACATCTTTATCTTTATATGACTACATCAAGAATAAGTCTAGAGGTTTATTTACAAGTGTCTTGGTTGATGTCGATTTGTTATCTGATTTGCCTAATCACATTATGGTAGAAAGGTCGAGATTTGTGTTTATTGCTGATGTGGAGTATGAGAAACTACCTCTATTTTATTCAAATTGTAAAATAATTGGTCATGATCTATATAGTTGTAGACATTTACAATGTGATCCATTGTTATTTTTGGTGGGGGAGAAAATTTGGCGTAAAAACATAACAACATTATTGTCCTAAAGTGGCTAATGCTCAAGTTGGGAATAAGGGCTCTCTAGGTACAATTTTCGTGGAACCCGTGGGGGAACTTTGTTAGATCCTATGGTGGAGCCTCTGGTGCATATGGTGAATCCTATTGTGGAACCTATGGTAGAGCCTATGCTAGAGCCTGTGGTGGACCCTGTGGTGAATCCTATGATGGATCCCGTGATGGATCCTGTGGTGAAGCTTGTAGTTGAGCCTGTTATGATGCAACCTGTTGTGGTATAGTCTACTGTTCAATCAAAGTTTGAGCTAGTAATGGTTAATCATGATAATATTTGTGTTGGGAATGAATCTACTTTTATTAAGAATCTAGATGTTTCTACTGATTGTGTATCAATAGTCTAATTCCTTCGTTGGTATGCCTTCGTTAGAGAATGTCACTCCCATTGTCAATATTTTGCAATGTTTACAACATCCAGATTCACCTCATAGTTGTTCTAATGAAATTCCTAATTCTTTGATGTTTAAGGAAACACCTTTTATAAAGAATTAAAATTAGCTTCTACATGGGCTAATATGCTTGATGAGAGGAATGATTCAAATGTAGAAGAGGATGATGAGCTAGTCCAAACTACAAGAAAACCTGGTATTGGTAGGTCAAAGAAAGTTAATACTAAATCTTCCAAAGCAAAGACTTCTAAAAAGCACGAATGAGTTTTCGAATGTGAGATAGTTGCTTAATGATAACTCTCTTAATCTGTTGAGGAATTTGATTATTGAGCTTCAGTTTATTAGTGTTTTGTGTTGCATTGGTTTACTATTTTCCATCCATGTACTTTTGTTGTTTTTTATCATAATAGGAATGGTTTTACCTATGTATGCAATGTTTTTTTATCGTGGATTTGGTGTGGTTCATCCATGTTTTTTTTTGTTATTTTTCATTTTATTTTTTTTAATAAAATCTTAATGTTACAATCAGTCTAACCCAAATTTCTGGGTTTTTGTATGATTCGCCTTGCAGCGATGAACACCCGCCAAGCAACGCGAGCAAAATTGGCTCCATTGTGGTGTTTTGGGGTATTCTAGGTTATTCTGATTGGGAAAAACAAATCTTTTCATGATAATGGAATGTGAAATATTAATAATGGTCAAATTACGCTATGAATTGAATTAATATGATGAAAGTTGGTATGAATAAATCTTAGGGTAGAAAATTGAGGAATTTTGAATATAGGAACAATTGATGCGTGAATTACAGTAAGAATTGGTATGTTTGCATTTAAATTGATAGTAGTGTTGGATGTATGTTTGCCTGCTCAATTGTAGAAAATGGACAAAGGAATGCGTTTTGGGTTTTGGGACTTTCGCAGGTGTAGGGAAATTTTGGGGTTTACCCAGAAATCTATGCACCGCTTGGCGGCACCTTGCTTGCTGTCAGGCGCCAGTGTAGTGCAGATTGACACTCTATAGTTGTGATGTGTAATGCAAGCTTGAGACTTTGTTAGGTCATCTTACTTATGAGTGTGGATCAGGGAACCTTTAACAGAGGATGAGGAGGAGGAAAAATACATAGATGAAGGATGGGAAATGATCTTAAGGTTAGATTGTGATTGGGAGATTTGTGATGTGAAACTTAGCGTATATCAGTTCACAATACCAGGACTATGCATAAGATTAACTGCAAATCAAGACTTAGGATTTGGATATTCTCTTTTAAGCTACTTAACTTAATTATATCATGAAATTATGTGGCTAAGGGTTGATGGGAGATGTGGGATGGCATGAGGGTTGACTGGAAGGGGTGATTTTAGTTATTGATTTATATAAGACTTGAGATCAAATTGAGTTATGGGTTATTGGCTGTTGGAATTGAAGGTTCTATGTTTAGGCTTAACTTTTAATTGGGTTTGAAGGTGGATGTGATTTCACATTGGGGGTGGTATGAATACATTATTAATGCATATGCATAAGAGAAAAATGGATCAGGAGTTCATAATATGGTGATTTAAGATGAGAGTGCAAGGAATTAAGAGTGTGAGAATTAATTCTACAAGGTGTAAAATCAGTAAAATTGTGTTACTAGTGTAGCGCCTGGTAGTGAGGTCTGAATTGCTAAGCGATAGCTACAAATCTAGATAGCTATTGGAGTGCTTAGCACTTCGCGATGAGGATGATTCCGCCAGGTCACAGTTGTGTGGAAAGAGAGCCATTGGAACGCACGACGCTTGGTGATGAGGTTCGTCTCGCTAGGCGATATCTGTAGAAATAGGGACTTCTGAGGCGTGTTATGCCTGGTGGCAAGAGGTTTCTGCTAGACGGTCTACAACTAGTTTTCATGTGGCAACGCTAGGCAACATTAGATGATAATGCATTGTACAAGGGGCTCTTTTCTTTGGATGGGTGTGTGGTCTACGACCTTTGGGTGATACCTTAATTATGGAATTTGCTGGAGCATTCCTTAAGTTATGGCTCGGAATGACATTCTTTGAGTTGTGGCTCGGAATGAAGGGTGAACACGTGGCGATCCCAGGTTGTGGCATAGTGAGTTGGTAGCCAGTGTGAGTGTGTGACTTGTGGCTCATACAGATGGTCTCCACTTGATTGGGCAATCACAGGTTGTGGCTAGTGATGTGCTAATATTGTGTCGAGAGTACGAATTGTGGTTCGTATGGGGAACTCCACCTAGTGTTACAGATTGTGGTTAGAAATAAGATAGTCCAGCACGTGTATCTACGAGTTGTTGGTTGTAAATGGTGGAACCACGAGTTGTGGCTTGTGGAAGCAAATGACATCTTAAGATTATCATCTAGAACATGGATGAGCATGGTGGTGGCCATGTGTTCTAGATTGGAGAATTTTGGTTCTCTGACGAGTGCGTGTTTGCATCTTTTTGATCTTGCTTATAAAATGTCTATACTGTTAGCTCACCCTATCTGTTCGTGATTGGCGATGATCATGTAATTCATTATACGGGAGCAGATGATGTTGCAGGTGAAGCTGGTGAGGTTTAGAGTCGGAGAGGGACTAGCTTGGGAAAGCTTTTATAGACTTTTCTTTATGTTTTTATAAACATTTATTTTCCTAGATTATGAACTTGTAATAATTGTTGGAACCTTATGGATTTTATTTTGGTGCGTTAATAAAGTTTTAAATTTTCTCGCGTTATGGAAAGAGCTTTCAATATTAATTGCGAATTTAATATTACTTTTATTTTATTTTACTTAAATTAGTAATATATGGTCGGGATGTTACATTTTACGTGACTTATTACCTTTTTCCAGTAGCTTAAATCCTTGCATTTGATTCTAAAAGAGTGTCATAGTGCACCATTAGGTCATTGCTTCTAAAAATAAGAAGTACCAATTTCTGCCTTTTATGATCTATTCTAGTTCCTTTCTTTAGGTGTTTCTTTTGTGTGCTTAACCTTTGTTTCTAACCCTTATTTTCATGCTTGTCTTCCATCTTGCTCATTGTTTTGTGCAAGTTAAAACTCTCTCTGTGAAGCCTTATTTCATTTAAGACATTTTCTTGTTTTTTCCTTGGACTCTTCTTAATTTTGGCTTGTTTTTGGTGTAGGGACTTCTCTTTTAAGGTGGGCCAACCCTTGAGGAAGTACCATCTTTGGGGGAGGGGGGAAGTGGAGGCCTAATTGGATCTTGAAGCTTTGAGGAAGAGATAAGAAGTGAAGGAGTGAAACACCTTGGAGAGAAACAAGCACCATTTTGATTGTATTGTAATTTTTGAGTTGTAAAATTGTATTATTTTAAGACTTGTATTCATAGACTTGTTAGGTGTCTTGAGGGAGTCTTTGGTGCTCAATTGCATCTCCTAACTTGAACATTTAAACCATATTTTATACGTTTTTAGTTTGTGAGGTTTTGAAGGTTCTAAGTGTCGTCTAACTTCACCATTAGGCCACATAGTTATTTTATTTGCTTTCCTTAATTGATTTCTTTTTTTTCTTATAGTTTTGTGTGTGTGTGTGTGTGTGTGTCTACTTGTGTCTCAAACCTAATTCCATTTGAGAAGTTAGGTCCAAGAGGGGTTGAGGTAACTTTGGCTAGGAAAGGCTTGGATTTTAGGTAGTCCTAAGTGATCCTCACCCCTTTCCTTGAAGTGAACTTGAGATCCTTTTGCCTCCCTAAAATCTCTTAAGTTCCTCCCTAGAAGAGGAACTTAAAGTTCTTGATGAAAAAGAAGCATTTGAAAGAAAAAAGAAAGAGTTGAAAGAGATCAATGCCTTGCCACCTTAGAAGGGAAACTTAAAGTTCTTAATGAAAAACAAGCAAAAGTCCAAGAAGATTTAAGAAAATGTAGGAGTAGGAGTAGGAGTCAAAAATTTAAACTTAAATCACATAATTTGAGGAGAATAGTAGAATTGTCAATCAATACTATCAACCTCCTCCAACTTAAGTACATAGAAGGGAGCGTGAAAGAGAGCAACCACCAAGAGAGATTAGGGTAGACCTTCCTCATTTCCATAGGAAAGAAGATGTTGAGGCATACCTAGATTGGGTGATGAAAGTAGAACAACTTTTTGAGTGCCATCAAATCGTATCAGATAGGAAAGTTTCCCTAGCCATTTAAGCTTCCAAGTGAATGCCATGTATTGGTGGACTTCTCTAGTGAGAGAAAGAAGATTCTCAAATTCCCCTCAAGTTCAATTGGAATGACTTGAAAAGTTCCTTAAGAAGAAGATACATACCTTCCTACTACCATAGAGATCTTATGGACAAAAGGAAGATTTGAAGATCAAAGCGTAGCGATTGCGGTAGATTTGAGATGGACGAGCGGAAGTAAAGATTAAAGTTGATCAAGGGCACAACACCTTGGGTTTAGTGGAGGATCTTCGACCAATATTTTGGGGGTGCCAAAATTTTGGTTGAATTACTCTTTTGTTCCATTTTTTGTTAAAAAATTTCAAGTTGGTCTTCTATTTTTTTTAGCCTCAATTTGGTTTGATTTTTTTAAAAATTGATGCAATTTGATTATTTTCGTTAAATTTCTTGAAGCGGAGCAATGATTTTTTATCATGACTGACCCTAAGATTAGGCCAGTTACACAAATAAAGCAAATCATCTTTATTCACAATTTCAATTTTGATTAAAAAATCTTAATCTGATTCAGAAAATTTAACGAAAAATGATCAAACTGCATCATTTTTTCAAAAATCAAGAACAAATTGGGACTAAAAAAACTGGAGGACTAACTTCACATTTTTGAACGAAAATAAAAATTAAAAGATTAATTTCAAAATATTTATATGAACCGGTAGAAACATTGTATTTACTTTTTTTTAAGATAAAAAAATAAAAAAATTATAATTATTGTTATCATTATAATTATAAAATAAATACAAATAATTTTTATAATTTTACTATAATTAATTTTCATTTATAATAGTTAAGTTTCAAATAAAAATAGTCAAATAAAAAATGATTAAATTAAATAAGTGATCACTTGAAAGATAATGTTAATAAAATAATTACTTTTTTTTTTTTAAATATTGAAAAGGTAAAATTGAAAATGTGAAAAACAGAAAAAAAAGAATAGAAATATATTAAATATAGATATATAAAAAATGTTAAAATTTTAAAATATTAAATATATTAAAAATATTAATTTTTAAATATACATTTAAAATTATATATTAATTAAATTATGTAGATATAAAAATTTTGGGGGCACCATGGCCCACTTATGTCCCTTTATAGGTTCGCTTCTGCTCGGGTGCACGATCTGCGATTCTGGTTTTAGAAGGAGAAAATGGGTTAGACGTTTTTCGTGTTTTTCTTATTTATCTTTTGGGGTTTAAAAGGGCAACAATTAGGGTTTTTTTGGCTTGAGCCTTGGCAATGCGTGAGAGAGAAATGCTTGGAGGCTAGGGTTCGAGTGTTCATGCGAGAGAGGGAAATAGTGCATTGTAAGGGGTTTCTCCATCTCTGATGAGTGCAAAGTAGCCTTTAGAGATTGGGGTTTTCCCTAGTGTGTAGGTAGCTCCACTTAGTCGATCACGAGCACAACGTGGTCAGGATTGTGCTAAGTGAGCCTCCTTCACCAATTAGATTTTAGAACTCTTTTTTTTCCTCATGTAACACTGTTGAGTTTGTAATCAAATACACTAATTTTATGTTTCTATTCTAATTTCCAGTATTGAGTTCTAGCTTATGCCTTTGCTTGTTTATTGTTCACTTGCATTTTATGTTTTCAGTAATATTTAAATTCAGTCTTTTATGTATTCCTTTACTATTTTCAGTTTTCATTTCAGTTTATCAATCTTGATAAGTGATTTGAACCTGGGTAAAATTTGCACATATCAATGTTCATTTTTAAGGACTACATGACCCCAAAGTGGGCACATATTATCAAGATGTCTTCTTGAGTGTGGATAAGCCCTTGTTCATTCATTGCATTGAATTTCAATTTAGTTTTATTCTAATTCTGCAGCATTTTAAGTTTCCTTTATTGCTTTTTGTTGTTCTTTTGTTTTGTTAAGTTAAGTTTCTGCACCAAGTTCATTTCTCTTGTTTTAGCTTTGATTTTTCTACCGTAAATAGTTTGGATTCATCCTTGCTATTAGGGACTATGGTAGGAAATTTTATCTCCATGCATGTCTAATTTCTGCACCTGTATCTGCATCTTTTATTTATTGTGGGATTGACATCGTGGGTTGATGTTGCTAAATTGTACTGATTTTCTATTGTCATTGATTGGTGCAATCTTGTAATTTGGTTTTATGAACATTTGAATTGTCTTACTACTGCTAGGTGCTACTTTAATGCTATCGTAAATATGTTTTAGGCTAGTTTTCTGTTGTGATACTCTAATTTAGTGCCCACATATAATTCAGATAATCTCATCTAGTTCGACATCCTTTTCTTATTTCCATTCATTCATCCATCTTAGCCATTATGCATTACAATCACTAGCCATCACTCTAAATGCTTTTCCATCAATTCATTTTCCATTCATCTATCTTAACAAATCTGCATTGCATTCATGTGGACAATTCAAGTATGTTTTTAGCATGCACACTACTGTAGTAATTTCTACTGCCATTTTTCAATTCCATTGATCATTTTGCACTTGTTACAACCTATATTATACTCATTCATCCATATTATCCTGTCTTGGTGCTAAGTCCTATTTGCATAAGTATGGAACAACATTTTCTCATCATTTTTGAATTGTGGAATCTGTTAGAGTGGAAACTTTAGACATTTCCATGATTATTCCATTTGTTGTAGGTAGATCACTTAATATTTTCACTAAACTAGTTAATAGCCAACATCAATGGTTTGGTCATTTATCACATGTACATGATATGATTTGCATAAAGTCTGGAGCTTCATTCGTATCCTATTCAACTAAGTTTTTATTCATTCCATTTTTCAATCCATCATCCCTTCAGGTCACATGCCTTATGACATATTTGCATTCATGCATTTAGTTTAGTTTTAATTGAATAAAATGTTGCACTTCTTTTAATTAAATTTATTCCCTCTTTAGTTTTATTTTCTTTTTAGTAGGATTTAAATTACACAAGCTATGTTGAACACGCACCATTCCTTGGATTTGATACCCAGGGTTTCCCTATACTTCATTAGGGGGATAATTGTTTTGTGTAACTATAAATGCGACTGAAAAAAATGAGTTAACAAAGATAAAGTGGATTTGTTGTCCTACCAAGACTTAAATGATTTGGTACAAATTTGCATCAAGGTAGACCAATAACCTTTGAGAAAAGGTTTGAAAATTCTCCACACTAACTCTAGTGTTAAGAAAGAGTACAAGAGAGAGGGTAAGCAAGTGGTAGAAGAAGAACCCCCAAAGAACCTAGGGAGAGAAAAGGAAAAAGAAAGACCAAGGGAGGGGACATCATCACAAAATCACACAAGAGACATTTTGTGTTTCCAGTGTCTCGATAGAGATCATGTTGAATCACAATGCCCCACCAAAAGAAGCAAGATCTTAAGGGGACTTAACGTGTATATAGCCAAGATGAAAAAAGCTCTAGTGAAAGTGAGGATGAATTTAAGAACAAAATTAAGGATGTCTACCCTTGGAATGGGGATCTTCTTATGATAAGAAGAACTCTCCATAATCAATCTAGTCCCCGAAAACTAACCTAAAGAGAGAACATCTTTCAAACAAGATGTAAAGTTTTAGAAAACTCACGTTCTCTCATTGTGGATAGTGGCTCATATTGCAATTACTATAGCACTAGGTTCGTTGAAAAGTTAGCCTTAACTATATTGCTCCATCTTCAATCTTACAAACTCCAATGGCTTAATGATGGTGAGGACATGATAGTTAATCAACAAGTAGAGGTTAAGTTTTCCATAGGGAATTATGAGGATAGTGTGTTATGTGGTAGCTTATCACATCTTGTTGGGAAGGCCTTGGCTTTCTGAAAAAGAAACAATACACAATGGTCATACAAATGAGATAACCATCACCCACAAGGATAAAAAGTTTGTGCTTCATCCTTTCACACCTTCTCAAGTGCAAGAGGACCAATTACAGATGAGAAATAAGAGATAAAAAGAAAGAGATGACACTTGCACACACAAAAGTGATATCAATTGTTCCAAGTGTCAAAGTAGTACAAACAAGTTCAATGAGTGCCCCAACAAGTACTTATGTTAAGGGCCAAAGGCTTATGTGAAGATTCAAAAGAGGTCTTCTTTCCATCTTCATCTAGTAGAATGGAAAGACAAGACGAAATAAGACCTTGTGTTGGAAAGGGAAGTCACTCTAAAAGCACATGGATTCAACACAAGCCAAACAAGAGTTTAAAGAGAAAGGCTCGTAACTCCAGTGCCTTGATCATTCATTTGATAAAAGGTGTATGATCTTTGGGAGCTACATGCTTTGGATGATTGTTCTAATAATACTTACTTTGTCTCTTATTTTTTGTATAAGGATATTTGACCCCAGGAAAAAAAGGGCAAACATTTCCAAAAGGAGGAAGGATGTTTACACGAAAACTTGAAGATTTGAGGACAAATTCTTTTGAAAATGGATGAGATTATGGCATACCCTCTAGCCATGGCCAAACACTTTTAAGAAGAGTTGAAGTCATCTATGCAAGGTGAAGCAAAACTCTATCTATTAGGCCATTTTGAAGTATGTCTAGTAGATTAGGAATATTTAGACCTTGTATTAAGGGTTATGTAGTGTAAGATTTCTTTTAGGCCTTGTATTAAAGGCTAAGCTGTATAAGGTTTTTGAATAATCTTGCTTAAGTTGTAGGGCAATGTTTACACCTAATTTAAGCTAATCTTAGGTGATTAATTTTGTAAACCTAGCTAGTGGAGAGATATGGTGGCCACATGGCAAGATCTTAGTGGAAAGTTTTCTTATAAAGATAATGACCATGTGTCACTTTCCTAGTGGAGAACTTTTGCTAAAGTGACTTTCTACATGGCACTGTAGGAGTGGAGAGTTTTTTCTAAATGGGGTTAAGTATGGTTGTAGTTCCTAAACTTTGACCCAAAATTGGAATTCGTCCATGTCCGAAACTTTGATACATTTTGGTCCCTAAAATTTAAAAATGAATGAACATAGTCCTCATACTCTTGTATCAAGGCATGCTTCCTGTAACATCCTTGCTGGATATTACTAATTTAAATAAAAATAAAATAACACTAAATTAATAAAGAGACGATTAATAAGTCTCCTTTCCCAAAGCGCGGGAAAATTTCAAAATTTATTTAAAGCAAAATAATTCAAATGCATAAATTTCAAACAATTATTACAAAATTCCAAGTCTAGTAAAAATAATTGTTTACAAAAAGTAAAAATGATCCATAAAAGCTTTCCATACTAGCCCCTCTCCGACTCTATGCCTCACCAGCACCACCTGAAACATTATTTGTTCTCGTGTAACAAGTTACACGATCATCGTCAAACACACACAGATAGGGTGAACTTAAAGAATAACCAAATAATAAACAATATAATGTGAACACACACTCGTCGGAGAACCTTCCTCCTTCGGTCCTAGAAATGATGGCTACCACCATGTTCATCTATGTTAATGACGACCTTAAGATAACACTTACTGCCACAAGTCACACTTGTGGTTCCACCTCTACAAGTCACCACTCGTAGAATACACGTGCAAAACTATCAAGTTACGAACCACCATCCGTAATGCCCGATAGAGTTCTTCAATACGAACCACAATTTGTATTCTCAACACAAGATTCGCAACATCACTAGCCACTACCCGTGATTTCCAATCAAGTGGAGACAACCCATACGAGCCACTAACTCGCATACTCACACCATATTTCCAATATCATCAGGCCACTACCCAGGATTGCCACATGTTTACCCTCCGTTCTGAGCCACAACTCCAGGAATGTCCTCAACAAGTTCCATACTCAAGGTATCATCCAAAGTGAAGAACACCACACACACTCCAAATGGAACAACCCTTGTCCCTTGTGCTATCGTCTGACGTTGCCTAAGCACCGCCAAGCAAAAGTGCATTGCAGACCGCCTGGTGAAACCCATATGCTGCCAGGCGCTAGGCGCCCCAAGAGGTCTCTGGTTCTGCAAGTATCGCCTAGCGAAACCATCCTCACCACCAGGCGCCACGCATTCCCGTGGCCACTATCCACATAGGTATCGTCTAGCGGAATCATCCCTCCTGCTAAGTGCCAAGCACTCTAGAACCTCTTTATTTTTTTTTTGTAGCTATCGCCTGACTATTCAAACCTCACCGCCAGGAGCTACACCAATAATATGTTTTACTGGTTTTTTTATGCATCCAAGGACAATTCTAACATACCTCTTATCACCAAGGAACCCATCAACAACAATTTGCCCGTCAATATCCTTCAACATGTCATAACTTACACAATCACCCATCCATTCATCTATATATTCATCTATAATTCCCAACTTAAAGTCATACTATCATTCAACTTCCACTGAGAATGTGACCCACTTATAATGAACACAAAGCAATAAGATTCACCCATTTTAATTGCCAGTTTCTATACCCAACTAGCACTTCATCTCCAACATAATTATGAGGTCAAGTAATCACCACTTATACAATGCTCGAAGTTACATTTAACAACATTTATCCTTCAGTTCATAATAGGCTTCCTATAACCGATCTGGACACTGCCTACAATTCACATAAGACCACAACTGACGCCTATCAAGCACCACCACGTTCCATTTATATCAATGCTTTGCCCTCTCCCAAGTTACTCATCTTCACCGTTATAAGTCATACAATACTCCCATAATATCAAAATTGACCCTTTTTCCCATTATTATCAAGTTCATGCCAAAGTACAAAGTCGTAACAAAACTACCAAACTGCCCATACCAAGTCAACTACCAAAGTGTTGGTCAACGCCTGTTGCTTGGCAGCAACTTGTGTGTCGCCAAGCGGTGCTTCAGTTTCTAGGTAATTCCCAGAAATTCCTACACTTGCAAGAACCCTAACTTACTCAATCTTCTTCCCATTCCTACAATCTCACCCAATTCACATTCTAACATTCTTCCAGCGTCTATATATACCCAATTTAAGTTCAATTTCACAGCATATCACACTAACTCATAATCTGAAATCACCATTCACTTATTCTTAATCCCCACATGAACCCTCCTTTGAACTCATACATTGTTTCCATTAATTGAATTTCCCACAAAGACAATCCATACCATAAACAGTCCCAAAAACATCCATTAAGATCACAAGAACCCCATTTACTTACAAATTTCCCCATAAACAAACCAACCAGAGAAATACACCAAACTTGCATGCCTCGCCTGGTGGCAGTTCATCACCGCCAACCGGCTCTTAGCAAGAACCAGAAACTGGGTTGAATCCACATAACCAGAGAAATACACCAAACTTACACGCCTCGCCTGGTGGCAGTTCATCACCGCCAACCGGCTCTTAGCAGAAACCAGAAACTGGGTTGAATCCACATGAGTCGCCTAACAACTTTGAAGGCCCGCCAGGCGGCTTTTGGAAGATTTCTAGAAACGCAACACAATCCAGAAAAATACATAAATAGACATCCATGCTTCTCATGCAATTCATAGTTTCATAATTAAAATGTAAACGCAAGGTACAACTCCCCTTCTATAACCTTTACTGGTGGTTTCTCAACCCTTCTAGCTGCTCCCTATGACGGCTAGGATTTTTTAACCTTCCCATTCATGTCAAAAGCATTTGAGCAAAAAGGAACCTATTTAGTGCCAATCAAGGTTCGAACACAAAACCCCACAATTACCAAGCCAATGCATAACCAACCAACCAATTCATGTTTTGTGATAATTTATACACATCTATGATTTTATTATCACGCTCCATGGTCATGCATATCACAAAAATAATAAAACAATTAAATTAACACACTAAATGGCATACCCAAGACTCAAACCCAAGTCCTCTCATGATAGTTAAGTACACTCAACCACTTGAGCTAGTACTATACCTTATCATAACTCCTTGCATTAAAATCTATAAAGATCCCATTACCTGCTTTTATATTAAATAAATATTTATTTATTTATTTAATTTCCCGGGTCTCACACTTCCTTACTGTCTTCACATCATTGTCCCCTCATGTGTGACTTCAAGTACATCCCACATTTCCTTTACACTCTTGCATTGGAAGACCCTAAAAAACTCATCCATGCTTAAGGATGATGTAAGGATGTTCTTTGCATTGCAACCATATCGAGCTCTTCTCCTTTCTTCCTCTGTCCATTCAATCCAAGGCTTGTCCACCTACTTATTTTAAACAAAAAATTTAGGAGTGTAAGGTCCATTCACAATTGCATCTCAAATACCTTGGTCTATTGATTCAATGAAAATTTTCATTTTAATTTTCCAAAATTGATAGTTTATATCACTAAACATATGTGACCTATGAATAGAAGCACGTTCTGCAAAATGAAGCTTATTTTTAGCCATTTCAATTTTTTTTTTATCAAAGTTGAATAACTTTCAAGAACCTTGCTCTAGATACCAATTATTAGATTGAAATGGTGATTTAAGCCAAGAAGGGGGGTTGAATTGGTTGTTTAAAACTTTTTCGAAAGCTTAAATCCCTTTTGGTTCAATTAAATAGACCACAAAATTCGAATGCAAAAGCTACAGAGCAGTATGATTAAAATTATGAATCAATTGATTAAAATTTCAAATTAATCGACTAAAATGCTAGGAAATTATGCAGATTGCAGAATTCACAAATTTAACTAAAATAATAAACTCTTACACACAAGACTTGTTCTAATTAATATTCCTAACAGGTATGCATCATTAGATTACAAAGAAACATTTTGAAACTCAACAAAGAATGATTTACTTCATTTTCTTGAGTTTTTAAAGTGAATTAAAGTGAGTGGGATGAAGGGAAGAGAATGGCACAATTGTTTTTATACTAGTTCACTCAATCATAGAGCTACATCCAGTTTACAAGGACAACTTGAGCCTGGTTTCCACCATATTCAAAAGTTTTACAAATCACACACCAAGATTACACTTTTGAACAAAGAAACACACAAGATTTTTGACTCAACCAAAAATCTAGCCTAACACCCTGCAAGAATCACACTTGCAGACCTAGAATCACACCAGGTAAATAACTAGACGCACAAGAACTACCAAACCTAATGGTGGCTCTCCCTAGCCAACCATACACGAATTCTTCAAGCTAATCCCAAGCCAAAATGCCTTCAAGATCAACCAAGATTATAATTCATCAACTTGCAGTTGTGTAATGTAGAGAGAGAGAGTTTTCTAGTATGAATGACAAGTTTTCACACTCAAAAACTCAGAATCGTGCCTCTCGAAAACACAACCTATATAGTGTGGTTTATGTGAAATCAACCGGTTGAATTTTCCGTACAATTAGTTTATTTCACCTGACTTAAGTAAAATCAGTCAATTGAAAAATAATTCAACTAATTGAATACATTCATACTAGAAACTATATACAACAAGCCTTTTAACCCATTAAAACCATTTTAACGGATTAAAAAGGACACACTAAGACTAACAAGATATCTAACCTATGTCATATAACCTACCAACATGATATAACATCTAATCATTACATTTAACACAATAATTACAAATTTTATACAATTGAAACATAATCTTCAAGTGGATCTTCATCAATCTTCATCAACCACATATGATCTTCATGCACTTTGCTTTATCAAATCTTTGCTTTAAGCTTGCTTGTGTCAATACTATTAGGATATAATATTAGGAGGCAATAACAACATCAAGAGCTTGGCCATCATGTTGAAGGCACAAATTTTAAACCATAGGTATTGGTGCAAGAGAACAATCAAGCATACCAATTTCTTGAAGAAGGTCAATAGTATACTTGCGCTGGCTAAGATGTATTCCAGTGTGATTATGAGCCACTTCAAATCATAAAAAATAAATCAAGTCCTCGAGGTTTCTAATGCAAAATTGGGAATGGAGAAGGGAAGTTAGATGTTCATCAACAATGTTTCCAATGAGCACGATGTCATCCACATAGACAAGAATAACAATTACATGATGGTCAATATATTTGAGAAAAAGGGAATTATCAACAGAAGAACAAGTATAATTAAGAGAAAGAAGGAATGTGGAGAGCTTGGCATACCATTGATGTCTAGCTTCTTTAAGGCCATACAATGAACGTTGTAGTTTGCAAACTTTATTGGGAGTAGAATCTTGAAGACCAAGAGGGAGTTTCATATAAACCCTTCATGTAAATCATCAGGGAAGAAGGCATTGTTGACGTCGAGTTGTTTCATCAACCAATTATTGAAAGTAGCAATGGCAAGAAGGAGGCAGAGAGCAATATGCTTGGCAAGTGGAGCAAAGGTTTTGAAGAAGTCAATACCTTCAAGTTGGTTGAAACCTTTGGCAACCAAACGAGCTTTAAAACCATCAACAATGCCATTAGACTTAGTTTGGACTTACAAACCCATCTATAGTCGATTGCAGCTTTTCTCGGAGGTAGATCAGTCAAAACCCAAGTTGGATTAGTTTTAAGAGCTATTAATTCATCTTTCATTGGTTGAACCCAACGAGGACCTTAGGTGGCTTGAGTGTAGGTACATGGCTCAATGGAAGAGGTGATGGACTGAATAGTATGGTGAAAAGAAGGAGAAATTCAATTATAAGTAATGTAGTTTATGAAAAGATAACATACCACAACATTGGTGCGAAAATTTTTGAGATAGAAATGGGCTTTCTTTAGTCGAGTTGATCTTCTAGAAGGGGCAGAAGTGGTGTCACGATGTGCAGGTGCAAAAGCAAGGTTAAGAAAAAGAGTAGTGGATGATGTGTCTGGTGTATTGGTAACATTAGTAGGAGGTGGACCAGTGATAATAGGTATAGGTGGGACGATGGTGTTTGTAAGACCCGAGAAAAATAAGTAATTAATTAAATAATTATTTAATAAATGCGAGTAGTAGGAGCCTTTAAGGCATTTAATGCGGAATGCTATAATGTGGAAAAGTACTAGCTCAAATGGTTGAGAGTACTTGATTATGTGAGAGGACTTGGGTTTGAGTCCTATGTATGCCAATTGTATGTTATTTTAATTTGTGCATTATTTTAATGATATATTTGAATGTGAGTCGTGATAAAGTAATTCTAAAATTATAAGGATTATCACGAAACATGATTGGTTGAATTGGTTGTGCACTTGCTTTGTGATTGAGTGGTTGTGTGTTCAATCCTTGCTAAGAACAAATTAAACATTCTTTTGCCAAATTTTCTTTTGGCATGGAGGAGAAGGGTCAGAAAATCCTAGCCGTCAGAGAGGGAGCAATCAGAAGGCCTGGAAAACCATTAAGTTAATGAGGATTAATGGTTAATAAACCTTACTGTCATTATTTTCGTTTTTTTAAAATTAAAGAAATTAAAATAGAAGTAAAAAAGAGAGAAGGAGAGGAAAATAGGCTGAAAAAGGTGCAGAGAGTGTTGGTGAGAAGTTCTGGTTCGTGAAGCAAACAAGGAATAGGGGAATTTTGGTGGTTCTTAGAGGCAAAAGGGAAAAATGTGTGGGAAGGAAAAGCAAGGATTTCATTTTGAGCACGAATTGTCCAGGTAAAGGGAGCTGTTTACGTTGGTTTTATTTGAATATAATATATTGTGCCATGTATGATCAAAAATGAATGAAATTCCTTGTCATTTACGATGCTTTTCGTAGGTTTTAGGGTTTTACCCAGAAATCGCCTGGCGGCTCATCCCTTGCCACCAGGTGACGCGTTGTTTCTGCCCAGTTTTTTGGGTTCGTTCTTAAACTGCCTGGTGGTGAAATTGAACCGCCAGGAGATGAATGGTGGGGGGGTCCTTGTTTTATTGCATTTTTTAGCAAATTTGGATGTACTGATCTCTAAGGTATTCCTATGTACGTGTGATTGCAAAATTTTATGTTCTTGCTAGTATGGTGATGTTTGTGAATTATAAACGTGTGGGTGTAAACAACTGAATTACGCTCAAATCAAGGAACTCCATAGAAATTATGGTTTTAGCGTATGAGGATATGAATGAAGGGTTCATGATGCGTAAAGTTCAATAGGAATCGAGATTTGAGTGATTAAAAAAATTGTAATGGGTTGTGGTGTGCTGATGAACTTGAAATTGGATCAAATTAGGGAAGAATCGTGGTATTCGTGAGTGCAGAAAAGGGAGTTCTGGACCAGTATCTGATACGCCGCCTGACGGCATGTGGCCTGGCGCCATGCGATGTCAGGAGTAGAGGCAAAGTCTGTGGTTGAAATTTGTTGGTTGCGAGGGAGAAGCTTTTGAGTGAATGGAAATAGAAATTAGGAAAAAGAATAAAATTGAAAGAGAACAAGGATTAGAGCTTCTTGTGATTGGAACAATGGGGAAAGTAGGATATATTGGCTTATTGGAAGTAAATTGATTAGGAATGATTGGTTCTGCATTAGTGGCCTAACTGTGGAGATGAGGTGTAAAAGAGCTTGAACATCATTTAGGAAATGTTGAGAATTTAGATACCTTAAGGTGAGATTTGGTGATGGTATGCTAAGAGTGGAAGAATGGTTAGAAAGGATAATTGGATGGAATACGTCCATGTTGGTTAAAGGCAAGGAATTGTCAACAGGGGTTGTGAGCGAAGTTAGTGTCTTGGAATTTGTAAGTGGTGATAACTTGGTGATGTTATTCTGGTCAGTTTGGGTATAATTTGATAAATATGTGTTGTATGATATAAGATGGAATTGTAAGAGAGGTGTCCATGTGCCAGGGGTTAGGCAAGAATTAGGGATACGTGACAAGGTTTTGGAATGCAAGACTTGGATACATTTTTGGGTTTCATTAGAAACTGGTGGTCTTATATTGAAATACTGGATTAGTGGTATTTCTATAAGTGGGATGGAGACATTATGCAATTTAAAAGTACTTAGTGAATTCATAGCTTTGGATCAAGGAATTGACAATTATGGTTGATAGGCAATTAAACCTTGTGAGGGTTTCAGATTTCCAAGAATTTAATCTTACTGATGTGTTTATTTCTGGACTGGTGGAAGTACCTTGGGTTGTAAGCCAACCTGATGTGGGGTGCAAAAACCAGTAGGATTCTTGCTACTGGTATAGCGCCTGGCGGCACGGGTGTGTGCGCCAGGCGATAGGAGCACCAGAGGGTTTCTATCACGCAAGGTGCCTGGCGGTAAAGTGTGGTCCGCCAGGCGATAGACTTCAAAACAAAGGGTTGCAATGACCTGGCGCCTGGCGGTAGATGCGTTCCGCTAGGCAGTTTGCACAGGTTTCGCTCAGCGGCGCTTAGGTTGAGCCAAGCGATAATGCGGCGGACAGTGGCTTGTGTGGGTTACTTTTATGCAGTGACGTAATACTCGGATCATGAGATATTGTGCCATGAGCGGGTAGGTTCATGGATGGTGGTGAACATGTGATGATATGAGTGGGGAGGTTAATATCCAGTTACTCTCGTTTGGGGATACTAGCGAGGTAGGTTCGTATGTTCCGTGCTCACATTTGAGAGATGTTGCGTCCGGGGAGGTACGTAGCGGGTGGATCACGTGTGTTGGACTACGGAAAGGCAGGTCTGTAGAGCAAGACTATGAGCGGGGAGGTTCGTAGAGGCATGACCACGAGCGGGCAGATTCGTGTGAGCATCATAAACCTTGAATCCGATGTTAACTATTTGTTGGTTGTGTAGGTTGAAAAGCCTTGGGAATTAAGGTCTTGGAAAAGAACTAATTAGAATGACTAAGATGGGTGAATTAATGTTATATTAATTACATATATTTTAATTTTTGTATAAGCTCACCTTTTCTGTTTGTGATTGGCGATGATCGTGTGATTCGTTACACGGGAGCAGATGATGATACAGGTGATGTTGTGGATGCATAAATGACGGAGTGAGGGCTAGCTTGGGAAATAGATCTAGGGATTTTACTATGTTTTCATTTATGTTATTGAAAATTGGAACTTGTAACGACATTATGTTTTAGTTTCATTTAAATCTTGGCCCCTTGGATATTATTTTAAATTTTTCTGCGTTTGGGAATAATAATATTGCGACGTTTGAATTTCTTTTCGATAATTATTTATTTAATTAAGTAATATTCCTTAGGGATGTTACAGTGTCATGGACATTGTAATCTATAGTGGGAAGTAAAGAGACATTAGAATCAAATATGGAATAATCAAAATTATAAGTAGGTAGGGTAGGAAGAGAGAGAGAGAGAGAGAGGTAGTGGCATCTGTAACAAAGGAATCAATGGTTTCATGATAGGGAAAATGAGTTTCATAAAATATAGCATGATGAGAGACATCAATGGAATGATTGTTAAGGTTGAGAAAGAGATAACCCTTAGTGTGAGGCTTGAAACCCAAAATTATGCTGGGAATGGCACTAGGGTCAAGTTTCTTATGATGAGCATGGTTAGTACTGATGTAACAAAGGCAACCAAAAACTTTTAAAAAAGATAAATCAGGAGGGAAAACATGTAAATATTCATAAGGGTAGGAGTTATGAAGAAGGGGAGTAGGGATGCAATTAATTAGAAAAATAACGTGTTGTGTAGTGAAACACCAAAATGCAGTAGGCTATTTAAAACCTTCATCGATTGATCTTCAAGCTTGCGGTGGAGAAAGACATAAGAGAGATTGCAAGAACATTTCTGTGTACATGTGTAGAGAGGGTTAGATCGAAAGTTCTCTAATTCATCACAAAGGATGCGAAGTTTGATGAAGAAATCTGAAATGGAGAGGTCACCTTTACAAAGAGTGGCAGCCTTCATTTGCAGGTATGAGATTCTTGATCGATCTCGCTACGAAAACCAGTTTTTAAGATTTGTCCATATATCAACAGTGTGATCCTTCCAAATGATGCTTTGACGGATGGAGAAGAGACAAAATGGACCAACCAAGAGACCACCATACTATTGCAGCATTACCAAGATGAGAAGAAGGAATCTGTTGTGGCCAAAGGAGGTGCAATACCAAGAACAAACTTTTTTTTATCTTTACACATAAAGTCGTTGTAACATCCTAGTCGGATATTTTGAATTTAAAATAAAATAGAATAATATGAAAAAAACTTCGCATTTATTTAACTACATTTCCCAAAACGCAGGAAAATTAAAACATTCATTAAGCGTCATGATAATAACTGTAAATAAAACTCCAAGTTTTACATCTCCAAAAACTAATAAATCAAATTCGAGTTACATAATAATAGAAATAGCTATGAAATTAAATTCGTCATGTTGCGCCACTCCAATGCTACGCCTCATCAACACTACCTACAACATCATCTCCTCCTACATAACGAATTACATGATCATTGCTAATCACAAACAGATAGGGTGAGCTAACAATTCAAATGTATATAAAACACAATTCAAATATATATACACACACTTATCAGAGAAACCCAATCCTCTGATTCCATAAAGCATGGCCACCACCATGTTTATCCACGCTCTACATCTTTAAATGATGACCTTAAGATATCCTTTGCTACCACAAGCCACAACTCGTCATTCCACCATCTATAAGCCACAACTTGTAGAAATACGTGGGAGATTATCTTGTTACGAAACACACTCCGTAACTTAAGGTGGAGTTCCCATTACGAACCACAATTTGTACTCTCGACACAAGATTAACACCTCACTGGCCACAACTTGTGATTGCATAATCGAGTGGAGACCATATGTACGAGCCACAACTCGCACACTCACACCAATATCACTCACTAGGCCACAACCTAGATCGCCACATGTTTACCTTCCATTCCGAGCCTACACTCAATGAATGTCAGTCTAAGCCACAACTCAATGAATGTTCTAGCAAGGTTCATCCTTAAGGTATCACTCAAAGCCTTGTAGACCACGCATCACCAAAGAAAACAAGTCATTGTCCCTGCCTTATCACCTGACGCTGCTTGAGCGTCGCCAGGTCAGAACCAGTTGTAGATTGCCTAGCGAAAACCACAAGCTGTTAGGCGCCACACTTCAAAGGTAACTGGATTTCTAGGTTTCGCCTAGCGAAACCCTCTCTACTGAAAAGTGCCACACGCTGTAATGCTCATTGCTCCTTCAATTGTCGCTTGGTGGATTTGTTTGTGTTGCCAGGCGTTAAGCGATCTAGAGTTCCCTGATTATTGTAGCTTTTGCCTGGCGGCTCGATACCTACCGCCAAGCATTACACCAGTACAATGAGTTGTAGTAGTTATCTCTATTACAGTCTAAATTCCAACCCTTAGGACTCTAATACAGGTGCCAATTAATCAGTGACATTCCATAACTACTAGCCATTTGCCAATCAGTTCCCAAAACATCCAATTCAACTCATGAATCTAAATGTTCACCAATCAACCACTACCAACTTATGTTCAAGCCACATGTCAATTAAGCTCTGAAAACTTACCACTAAACCAACCCTTGCTTATAATTCACTTAATATCAAATTATTCACAAACGATAACCACAATATAATACTCCTCCCAAACCTTAAACCCAAACCATCAAGAATCACTTCCTTAACACTCTCATTCCAAAGTATTTATCAACCTCTTTCACCTTATTGACTTTTATTGCATAATTCTTGGATAAACTAAAGTAACCACCAATAGAACCCCAATCATGCACTCCTCACATTGAACCCACTCTATGGCATCCCCACTGCACCAGTTGTCACCTGGTGGCACATTGCTCGCCGCCAGGTGGCACATCAGATTCTGGAAAAATACCCAGATTCTTTTTACCTACCCGAACCCTAAAATCCTCAATTTCCTTTCCCTTTTACAATTTATCCTTCAATAAACCACACTAATTCCTTTTCCGATATGTGTCTACATTCAATTTCACTATTAAATTATCAATTCTTTGCATCATAATTTAAATTCAGCTTTTAGTGATCATTATTAACTTTGACGCACTCAACCATCCTTAACATCAACCAATCATCAAAACACAGCTAAAATTATAATTTTAAGGTATCCATCCATCCAGAAAACCCTAAGAACGATTTTCTCCCAAATCTGAATCATCCCATATCGCATAAAACCCAAAAACATGCTAAAACCACATGAGTAACCTAGTGAGCATTCATCCCCACTAGACGGTTCTTGCTAAAACCCAGAAAATTGGATTATTCCTTATGTGTTGCCTTGCAGCCCTTTAACGCCGCCAGGCTGTAAGATTTGAGAAAATTAAATAAATAAATAAATATTTATCTAATAAATGCGAGGGCAGGAATCCCTAAGTTCATTAATATGGATAGAGAAGACAATGTGCAATGGTAGCTCAAGTGGTTAAGAGTACTTGACTATTATGAGAGGACATAGGTTCAAGCCTTGTGTATGTCATTAGCATATTAATTTAATTGTTTTATTATTTTAATAATATGCTTGATCATGGTGTGTGATAATATAATCCTAGAGGTGTAGGATTTATCATGAAACATGAATTGGTTGAATGGTTGTGCAATTATTTGGTAATTGAGTTAGGGTAGGTTTGAACCTTGGCTAGCACAATTTAGCCTTGCATGCAATAATATGTTACACTTGCAATGAAATCACATGTTAATGGTGTTAATTGTTATTTTCATTTTGGGTAATTAAGGGAAAATTAATAAGGTTAATAATGGAGGAAAGGGAGGAGAATGGTGCTCTTGGGAAGGCGGGAGTTTTAGAACCCTAAAAACAGAACTTGGGAGAGTGTTAGAAGGCTGGAAGGAGTGCCTAAGGGTGGAGATCAAATGGGAGATCAATTATGGTGTAAGAAAGGATTCTAAGAGTACTTTTGGAGCCAGAATTCCAAGTTAGGGGAGTTGTCATTTCCTGTTTTAATGATATTATATGCAATTGCGTTATATATTGATGCATGAAAGCTTTCTCCTGAATCAAATTCTTGTATCGTTTAACTTCTTAATATTTGTCGTATGTGGTTTTAGAGAGAGTATGTGTGTGCATGTGATTTCCGTTGTACTGAGTTCTCTTTGTGACTCAATCAATGTTATGACTATCATGATTCTTCTTTTTGGGTTTTGTGACCAAATTATTACAATGATTATTATTATTATTATTATTACTATTATTATTATTATTATTATTTTTTTATTATTATTATTATTATTATTTTATTATTATTATTATTATTATTATTATTTTTATCATTTTGTTATAATTATAATTAAAATTATAATTATAATTCTTATTATTATTATTTTTATTATTTTTACTTTATTTTACTATTATTATTACAATTACTATCATTTTTATTTTTTATTTTTATTTTTATTTTTATTATTATTATTATTTTGATTATTATTCTTAATTTCATTTTATTTCGTTTTATTTTATAATTATATTTATTAGTATTATTATTTTTTTTATTATATTGTGTTTCTTATCATTATTTTATTTTATCGATGATTTTCATATCATTATTATTTTTTTATTATTATTACTTTATTTTATCATTATTATTATTTTAATATTATTATTTTATTTTATTAATATTACTATTTTATTATTATTGTTTCATTTCATTTTATTATTATTTTTATTTTCATTATTATTTTTTTTAAATTCCGTTTTATTATTATTATTATTATAATAATTTTTTATATTATTGTTATTATTATTACTATTATTATTATTTGTATTACTATTTTTATTTTTTATTTTTTATTATTATTATTATTACTATTATTCTCATTTTATTTTATTTTATAATTATCTTTATTATTATTATTTATTTTATTTTATTTTACTATTATTTTATTATTGTTGTTATTATTATCATAGTTTTGTTTTATTGATGAGTTTATTATCATTATTATTGTTTTATTATTAATGTTTAATTTTATCATGATTATTATTTTATTTTATTAATATTACTGTTTTATTATTGTTTCATTTATTTTATTATTATTTTTGTAACATCCCATTTAATAGTATTCAAACTACTAAACAAAACATCATATCATGATTTAGCAAAGCAGATAGTCAGAATAAACCATACATGAGTTTAATACAGTCATCCAAAGTAACTGTATGAACTTCCAACCATAAGTATGGTCTATGCTAGAAAGAAGACATAATATATATATATATATATATATATATATATATATATAGTCCAAAAGGGCTCTAATCCCCAGTCTAAAGAAACAAAAGTTCTACCAAACGTCTTTGGTTGTGAGTCAACTTTGGTCGAAAAGGGGAGTATCTTCTCCTGGATCCTTTCCTGCTCACACCAAGGCATAGGTGATCATTGCAAAAGAGAACATACACAAAGATAAACAAGTCCATACAAGAAGGGTAAGCTAACCAAATAAATCAAGCAATTTAATTATAATTATCAGCAAGTAATTTCACATCTATCAGAATATTTAAGCTGCCAACACAAAGCAACACAGTTACATGACACTAGACTCGATATCCGGATTATGTAAGCAACATTGGATCTCTTGGTGGCTTGCACCTGTGAAGGTTCCTAAACTCTGCAGAGTTTAGGCTCAAGGGGTTATCACCCAACCACTCCCAAGGTAAGTCCCTTTCGCGTCTATGACTGATCGGGTCCATAGACTAGGACCTCCTGCTACTCCTCACGACATAATCCATCACACTCTACATGAGTCTTAAAGGATTATTGGAGCGTCAGGATGCCAACCAAATCTGAGTCCTTAAGTGCTTACACACACTAAATACTTCTCTTAGAATTTTCCTTGAAATCCTATTTCCATCACATCTCATCACAATCTCATTCCCCATAATTTCATCGTACAAATATATATATATATATATATATATATATATATATATATATATATATATATATATATATTACCAATCATGGTTATCCAAGCATACTATGAGCAAACATCACATTATTTCACTAAATAAAGCTTTTGTTCATCTAAAACAGAGAAAATAGCATAACTCTGCAGTGAAATTCGCTTAAGCTAGAGAATCTCGCCTAGGCTAGGGGGTAATCTCGCTTAGGCGAACCACCCTCGCCTGGGCGAGACCCCATACAGTGGGCAACCCAAAAACCTGAGCGAATTCTCGCTCAAGCTAAGCTGGTTCGCTTAGACGAAAGGATCCCTCCCTCAAGCGACCCTAGCTCGCCTAGGCGAGACCTCGCGCAGTAACAGATGTAACTCTCTAATACTTTCGCTCAGGTGAGAGCTGCTTGCCTTGGCAAAATTATTAGGATTCCAATCTGTTCTTCACATGCAGAGCTACGAAATTCATGCCAAATCCCAAATTTACACAGCAAGTAGTTCCAAATAGCAATTAAACAAAGAATCATGCCATCCAAGCACTCAAAGACACTATATACCCAAAAATTTAGTTAAAGGTTAGCTTCCCTTACCTTTTTGCTAAGTATTGAGTTTGGTGGAGTCAAACTAGTTGCAAGGAGGCAGAAATCTCAATTTAACCTAGAGAATTTATCACCAAGACATAGAGGAAGAAGAATCCCATAATTAAACTCAGAATTCAGAGATTAAATAGCGAATTCTAGCTGGAAATGAACCAAAACCGAAATAGAACTTACCTAGGAGTAAGGGAGTTGAGGGAGGAAGCTGCAGAGGGTTCTGTTGGGTTGTTCCTTCCGAAAGCTGATCACGGTTCAAAGAATTGGTGAGGAAACTGATTAAGGGGGTAGAGTTTGAGAGAGAATTTGAAGCTGAGGAGGAGGGTGGAAGTAGCCAATAAAAGAGGGTTTCACAATTTTCATTTTCATTATTATTTTTATTTTTAAAATTTTGTTTTATTACTATTATTATTATTATAATAATAATAATTAGTATTTATTTTATTATTATTTTTGTTATTATTATTACTATTTTTATTTTTAATATTTTTATTATTCTTATTATTATTTTCATTTTTTTTAATTTTATAATTATCTTTATCTTTATTATTAATATTATTTTATTTTACTATTATTTTTATTATTATCATTGTTTTATTTTATTTATGATTTTATTATCATTATTATTTATTATTATTGCTTTATTTTATTTTTATTATTTTTTATGTTATTATTATTATTTTATCTTATTAGTATTATTGTTTTACTATTATTGTTTCATTTTATTTTATTATTATTTTTATTTGTATTGTTTCATTTTATTATTATTATCATTATTATTATTGTTGTTGTTTTTTTATTATTATCATTATTACTCTTTTATTGCCCGTGTGATATTTTGGGACAATGATTATGTGTTCTTGGTTTGTTTATTGTTTGGTTGTGCATGATTGTGTGTTGGGTATAACACTTTGTTTTGATAGTTTTAAGTGGATTTATTATGATTCTCCAGGATGTATAAAAGCAAGAATATGGTTGTGTTTGATGTATGACCATGTGATATTGTGTAGTTGAGTTCAACTTAATGATATGAAAGTGTATTTACTTGTCATGGATGCATGTTTTTCGTGCACTGAGTCTCATGTATAAATAGGTTCATTGGAACCTATTCTAGAGTGCCAAATACCAGTAAATTACCAATTACTAGTGTGGCGTCTGGCAGAACGGTGTAAACCACCAAGAGATAGGCCACAAAGCGAACTCTAGAGTAAAACCCAAGAGTTGGCGCTTGTCAACGAAAGTGGTTCCGCTAGGCAGTGTGTTATAGAACTGGGCTTGGACTAAAATCCAATGGGTTGGCGCTCGACGGTGCCAAGTGTTCTGCTAGGTGGTCTAGAACGCGAGTTAACCTAGCAACATGGATGTTGTGCTAGGTGATTTTGGATGTTGTAATGGAATACGCGAGGGATTCTACACAGCTTTGATGGAGGTCTTGATGCGATGCTTTGTTGGGGGCCCAGTTATGAGTGTAACTTGTATTGGGATAACACATGGCCACTCGAGGTTGTAGCCTGGTGGTTTTGGAAGTCCAGTGGAGTGTGCAAGATCGTGGCTCGTATGACGGGGTTCCGGAAGATTGCCATCTTCAATGTAACTAATTGAGTTTGGTAGTCTGGGGACAACTACGGACTACGGTTCATTTTGGGAAACTCCACTTGGTGTCGCGGATTGTGGCTGTGGCAATTTATTCCCGCGTGTGGACTATTAGGTGGTGGCCTGTAGTCGGAGGGGCGAGTAAACACTCGTGCAGCAAAGATCGATCAGTGTACTCATCAAAGGGTGTAGAATCAAAAGGCGTCCAGAGGAAGATATGAAAGTTTGGGTTCGAGATTTGAGTGTAGTAGAAGTGTTAGGGGTTTTTAATTGTTATTATAATGTACCTTGTAATGCGTTTTTATTTTGAGCTCACCCTATTTGTGTGTGTTTGGCGATGTAACTCGTTACATGGGAGCAGATGTTGATGCAGGTGAGCACGTGGATACTTAGAGCCAGAGTGGGATCAACATGAGAATTTTTACATGGAATTATTTTATGGATTATTTTTGCAATCAGTTACTATAAATTGTTTTATAATTGTAAGCGTGAAACACATTTATGGATTTGATATTTTGGCGCGTGTAAACTAAAGTTTTACTTTTCCCGCGTTTTTGGGCTAGAGGTTCCGCTGCATAGTCTGCTTGGACTGGATTTAAATCTTTTTGGGCTTTCTTTCTGGGCTATGGCCCATGTACTAGTTTGTCTTTTAAATTCCTTTTTTATTACTGTTGAATGTTGTAACTGGTTTAGTTTTGGCATCGTGGTGTGTCATGGATATTTGTTAGGAGTTATGTTTTAAACTGCAGGACTGCGCTGCTATACTATCTGTGTGGTGACGCTTCCTTTAATTATGTTTATTGATTAAATGAGACATTACAGAAGGCTTCGTAGCATTTTTTGTTCTTATTTTTGTAACAATAATTCAATATTTTTCCTCTATTTATTTTTACTCCATGTGGTTTATATATTTTTTAAGAAGATTTAGTATGTTATATTAGCGTCATTTAGAAGATGATGTAACGTATGATCATTCACTCTTTTTAAGTATTTATTGTCCGATCTTAGAAACAAAAATAGGAATAGTGATGTTAATAGTGATCTTGTATAAAGATTACATTTAATCATTTTAAAAAATATAGAAACCAATTAAATAAAAGAAATAAAAAGAAATTACAAAATAATTAATTTACATATAGAGACCAACAATGTTATTAAACTCCATTCGAATTTTGGTGATGAGAAATGATAAAAAAAAAGCATAAAAGAAATAGGTTATTTTTATCAGGCCTTTCGATAAGATTGCGATGTATAAGCACTACGCTGGTCCTAATGTCCTATGATATAGTCCTCGTGCATGCCTACGATGGTGTGGTCTGGTCATATATACTGTTTTTATGATTATTTGTGTGCTCGTGCACTTGGTGACCAGACACAAATATGGTCCCAAAAAAGAAAGACAACTCAGATCTTCAATTGGATCGTCCTGTTATAAATTCGAAATCAGAATCAAAATTATATTATATTGGGATAAATAAGATGGTGCTGTAACAGTGAGTTGGAGGGAGGACAAATTAAAGGAAACAACACAAAACATTCTTCGGGTTTTTTCTTTTCATCATTCATACATTGAATTGCATTGCATAGTACATTTGTACATTTTCCTCTATAGATTCTACAACTGGTCCATGCTCTCATAAGGGGACCTCATGTTTACATTTTCTTTTTCACCTTCATAGAAAAATTAATTCTAAGTTTTTTTTTTAATATTTTATTACCAAAAAGATTTTGAAGTTTATCACACAAATTTATCTTTATTTTGTCAAGAATTGTGAGTGTGATCATGCAATTATATGAGAGTCTTTATTTTACATATTTTATATAAGCTGGAAAAATAAAATGTTTATAAAATATTTTTTATAATAATTTAGAGGCAAAAACATATTTAATTTTTAAATAATTTTTTTCAAGTAATACATTTGTCAATATATTTTAGAAAAATTAATTAGTTGAGCCAAAAATAACATTTATATAGAAATGAAATTCATGTATTTCTTTTAATAAGAAGAGATGTTTGAGGAATTAGAAGCTACTATTATGGTTGAGAAAATACAAATGGGAATGATGTTTGAATGGTAGGTAGAATTGAATGAAATTCATTATAAAAAATTGAAAAAAAGAAAACACAAAAAAACAAAAGTGATACAACAAAAGGCACAATCCCCAATCCCCATCACCTTTAGTAAAAACAACAACCTCTCATTGTTTATTTTCTGTAAATAGTGACAAGTTCTGACCCCATAGAACTCCACACTCCACACCTAAAGTTAAAGCATCAACCTTTATTTTTTATTTTTTATTTTTTTTTTAAAAAGAAAGTTAAAGTAGCAACCCAAACAAAACGGAAAGGAACCAGGTCAGAGAAAATACTAATAATATTCATAGTAACTGATAACGAGATCTTATTATAAATAACCACAGTTATATGAGTTGCTTTATGGATTAGCAAATGTTTATGATTCTATATTATTATTATTAAAGAATTTCGACTTAATCTTAAAGACTTTTAATTAGTTTACAATTTTGTATGCTTTCTTATTTATATTTATTTTAATAAGTAGAATAATATTTTATTTTATTTAATGAATGACTTTGAAATGTGATATGAAACCACTTTAAGAAATAGATTGATTTAAACCATTTAAAATAGTTCGATAATATCTATTGTTGGAAATGGCTAACAGGAAAAATAAATTAAATGATAAAACTCATGTGTACAATAATATAAATATATGTCATTCTGAATTTATTTTCTATTCTAATTTGTAATTATAACAATAACAATTATAATATTAAGAATACTAATAGCGTTTTATGTAATAAATTTGAAAAATAAGAAACTTGAAAATTCAACGTTAACAATTGTTAGGAAATGAAAGACAGTGTTGAGAGACTTATGAAGAACAGTAATTTTAGGTTTCCATGCTTTCTTTGAGTTTGAGGCCTTTAGAGTCACTATCAACTTTTGAAAAAATAACTCATAATATGCAAACAAATATTAAAATATCTATTTTATTTAAAAAAATAATTGTTTGTTGTTCATAATTTATCACAATGATTGACAAGGAAAACACTTGTTAAATTAAAAAAAAATGATATTTATGCGTCAAAGTTTCATAGTTCGAATTGAATAATTTTATTATGTATTTAATTGACATAGAAATAAAAAAATTGTTAATATAATTTATAAAATAAATATCATAAAATTCAACAAATTTATCGAATATTATTGTAAGATAACAATATAAAAATGTATTACAAATTATTTTCTCTTACGAATATGTTAAGAATCACTTTTATGGTAATTATTAAAAAATCAATAAATTTATTCAAAAAAATTATGAAACTTAAATACATTATTTTAATTCATTCTTTAACCAAATTTAGAATTTTGTCTCATTAATTTTATACAATAAATAATTCCATCAACTATAGAAATCCATCACAGAAAAACTATGATTGTATTTTAGAAAAATAACATAAATACCACCACCTGCGTCTATTTGTCATTACAATTTTTGAAACGGACGCTTTACACTATCTTTTCTATACATTAAATTGTCTTTTGAGGTCATCCACGTTACTTTAATACATATAATATTTTCTTAATAAATAGATTCTTAAACCCTAATTCTTTTTAATTAAAAATTAAGTTTCCACGTTCCCTTTTAAAATACACACTTATTACAATTCAATGCAAGGAGAAACTCCAAATTCTTGGTAACCGACCCTACATTTTTCTTTACGTAGTATCTTTCATTGATGTCCATTAATCCAAATACTTTAACAAACAATCGACATAAGAAAAATTAAATATTAAAATTGGTTCTCCAAAAATTAAGATTATTCTATAAACGAACCATTAAAAATTTAATTTGTGTATATATAATTTAATTTGTACTATATATATAATATATAATATCAAATATCCTCACATAGTTTCAGACATATGAATTTTTTAAAAAATGTTTTAATTTTTAACACATTAATATTCTAGGGATGAATTTGAGTAATTACTCTGTATAGAAAACCCATATCATTATTATTATTTTATTTTGCATTCGTCCACATAGTATAAACCTTAAATTTTTTTGTCACGCCACGCCACTTTTGTTTTCTCGCTGTCCCTGGGAACCAAACAGTGCCACCAACCTTCACAACCTCTCACTATCATCACATCACTCTCTCTCTCTCTCTCTTCCTTTCTCTGTCATCACTCCACACAGACAAATCACACTCAATACTCACTCTTCTTCTTCTTCTTCACTTTCTCTTTCACTTCATTCTTCATAACATGACCAAAGCTCAAATATCTTTTCCCCACTTTCGGTTATGAATCCCCCCCAACCGCCGCAGGCCCACCGTCCCTCCACCTCCTGCCCCCGCCACCCCGACGAAGCCTTCACCGGCTTCTGTCCCTCATGCCTCTGCGAACGCCTTGCTCTCCTCGACCCAAACAACAACAACAGCCCGGCCACTGCCCGGAAACCTCCATCCACCGCCGCCGCCGCGCTTAAAGCCCTCTTCCGCCCACCCGCCTTCCCGGAGCTCCGCCGCACAAAGTCCTTCTCCGCCTCCAAAAACGAACCTTTCTCCACCTCTTTCGAACCCCAGCGCAAATCCTGCGACGTCCGCGTCCGCAGCACCCTCTCAAACCTCTTCCACCAAGACCTGAAACCCCAAAACGACAACCCCCCAGAACTAAACGACGTTGTTCCACGTGTTCACAACCACCCAGAAGATAAACAAGAAGCCCAAGAAGAAGAGGAAGACGAGAAAGACGAGATCAGGGTTGTGGAGGAGCCCAAGGCCAATGTGAACGAAATAGTTGAAGTCATTGAAGAGCTTGAAGTTGAAGAGATAGAGAAAGAGAAAGAGAAAGAAAAGGAAGAAGAGCTTGTTGCTATCGTTGAAGAAGAGGAGGAGCTGAAGACAATGAAGGACCATATCGACCTTGACTCATCACAAGCGAAGCAGCAAAAAGCGCGTGACTTCAAGGACCTCGCGGGAAGCTTCTTCTCCGCGGCTTCGGTTTTCAGCAAGAAATTGCAGAAGTGGCGCCAGAAGCAGAAAGCGAAGAAGCGGAGGAACGGTGCTCTTCCGGTGGAGAAGCCGATCGGGCGGCAGTTCCGGGACACGCAGTCGGAGATCGCCGACTACGGATTCGGGCGGCGGTCTTGCGACACCGATCCGCGGTTCTCGCTGGACGCAGGGCGGTTCTCGCTAGACGCGGGGCAGTTCTCGCTTGACGCCGGGAGGATGTCGTTCGACGACCCTCGGTACTCGCTGGAGGAACCGCGAGCGTCGTGGGACGGGTACTTGCTCGGCCGGAACAATTTTCCGAGGATGCCGACGATGCTGTCGGTGGTGGAAGACGCGCCGGTAGCACCGTTGCAGCATGTGGTGAGGACTGATACGCAGATTCCGGTTGAGGAGGAGCCGGTGAATGACGATGAGGGCATTCCTGGTGGGAATGCACAGACTAGAGAGTACTACTCTGATTCGGGTTCTAGGAGGAGGAAGAGTCTTGATAGGTCTAATTCGGTTAGGAAGAGTGTTAGTTTGGAGGTGGATGAGTTGAGTAACAATGGAAGTGGTGGTGCAAATGGGAATGGGAATTTGAATGTGAATGTGAATGTGAATGCTAAGGTGGCTCCTTCTGGAGTGGATTATGTGCAGGGTGTGAGAATGGGGTTTAATGAAAGGGAGTTCGGGTCAAATTCAATGCGGGAAGATTGCTATTCTGAGAAGATGTTTGATGTTGGGGTGATTGGGAATGGAGATGGAAATGGGAATGGGAAGGGGGGGAAGAAGGGGCGGCGATGGCGGTGGAGTATATGGGGGTTTATTCACCGGCGTGGTGGCGGGAACAAGGATGAGGATGAGGATAGGTATAGCAGAGTGAATGGGGTGGAGAGGTCTTATTCGGAGACTTGGGGTGGTGATGGTAGAGGTGGTGGCGGTGGTGGTGGTGGTGGTGGTGGCGGTGGTGGTTTTAATGGGAGGATGTTGAGGAGCAATAGTAGTGTGAGTTGGAGGAATGCTCAAGGAGTTGGAAATGGTGGTGGGGGGTTTGGAGGTTTCAGAAAGAACGGTGTGCAGGGTAATGGAAATGGGAAGAAGGGGAAGGAGGAGTTTGTGTTGGAAAGGAATAGGAGTGCAAGGTATTCACCCAACAACATTGACAATGGTCTCTTGAGGTTTTACTTGACCCCCATGAGGGGAAGCAGAAGAAATGGCTCTGTGAAAAGTCGCTCAAATCAAGCACATTCTATTGCAAGAAGTGTTCTTGGATTGTATTGACATGGAAGAAGGTCCATAACGTGTTCTTTTGGTTTGATGTTGTTCATTTTGCTCTGCATTTCTTGTGTAAACCACACATGCCCTATGTATTATTACTATTTACTACTATTCTTCTTCTTCTTGATGGTTGGTTGGTTAAAGCACCTGCATTTTTCTTTAACACTGAGTAGTAGCATGCTTCTTCAGTTTAGTTTGCTCTTAACAAGTGTTTCTGCTTCTGCACTATGCTGCTGGCGTTAGTGAATAGTGACCTAAAACTCTTCCTTCACACACCATGTTCACTTTCTTTAATTTGCCAGAAAAAAAAAAAAATAAACGAGACATGTGGCTAGATTCATGGCGCCACTCAAAATATGCTTTGTCTTTGGACCTGATATGGTTTCTTTTTCTGTCTTTATGCTGCAAAAGCAATGCTGATTGGCGTAGGATCGGAGGGGTTATAATTTGGGAGCATTTTAACCTGAATTTTGGCATGTTTTATATTCCTGCAAAAGTGGTTACATTGTGGGCTCATGCCACCTGCAATTGCTCTTTGTCATGAGTTGTAGTTTTGAGTACAAAGATAACCGGTCGATCCTTTTTCCCTTTGGCATCAATTAATCACACTTTATTACATGTGACTTAGCACAGACCATGGTCCCATAAAACATCCATCAACGTATCTTTGTCCACAAAGAAAATGTTGGAGCCTTGAAAATTTTTCTAGTGAGATTGAACTCAACAAAGGTGCGATCTTAACAGTATGTGAAGAAATTACAACATTTTTACTGGTGTGGAAAGAGAGCAATGGGTGGAGGTTGAGATTAAGACAGTTGCATTTGGGTTTACCGAGACAATGAAGAGTGTGTGGACATAAGGAGGGTGTTAACAGGAACAAGACATGAGTAAAAGAATATATAGGGATAAGAGTGCAGAAAGCTGACCCTCCATGTTTGTAAAAGAAGAACAATTTTGCAGATTCTGTGTTGGAGCTACTGATTGACTTGAAACTAGAGGAATATTAATGCTACTGGTATGTCAGGTCAACGTCAACTGAAACTTGATAGTGCAATAAAGGGTTATTTTTCAGTATACAAATGTAAGAAAGTATAGCAGGTGCTTGCCTCTTTGGTTCTTCAATTCACAAACTATGCTAATTAACTGCTCTATGTAATATTTACTGTGCTTTGCCTGTTACTTGGGTTACTCATAAAATTAATTTGGACTAATAATCAGTTCCTAAATTTGAAATCAAATGTCTATACGTTTACTAAAATCTTTGGTAATTGATATTGTAACATGACTCTGCATTAGTTTAGAGTGTTGTAAAATTTTTTTGAACTAAACTCATTTTAAAGTGAAGTGATTTAACTTTGGATATTTTTATATTGAAAGTTTGATGCTAACATGGTGCAAAATTTTTCTAACTTAAAAAGTTGTTTTTTATTAATTATATTGAAGTGTTGTTTTTTTTCTTTTCTTTACTTAAGAATGTAGTAATTTAAATTTTTCGATTGTGACATGATCTAAACAATACATACTACAAGGTAATTGTGTTCACTGGAAATTAAATTTGCGACTTTGATTCCTATACAAATGATTAGATTGAAAAAGAATATTTTATGGCAAGCACAGTTGAGATTCTTATGGAATTTAGAATTGTTGGTTGCATTAGAATATTATTTGTTGGGAGAAGTTTTCTTGTGTGAGCATGCAGATATCGAAGGAAGCAGATTTTGGATGCCCCTAACGAGTTTTCTAAGAAGAGAATTGCCGACCTTCGAGAACTACAGGGAAAGCCAAATGATGCAGAATATATGGGTCGGTCCCTTCTAACACAAACAAATGCCTAAGTGAGATTTTGTCGGTCCAACCTCATAATTTATCATCTCCTTTATCATTATTTATCTTAATCTTCACAATATTTTTTCTCTCTTAAGAATGTGCATAAGAGAAACTTTGTAGATATTTTAAAATTTCTTAACATGTGAAAAAGTTCATGTATGATTGATTTCTAAATTTGGAATCGGGTTTTCAAGATTAAAACTATTGTTGTTGGAGAGTTTATCCATGTTCAACACATTCTTCTTATAAAGTAAGAATTTAATTTGATTTTGTGACGGATTTAAATACAAATTGATGTTTTTTCTAATTTAAAATAGTAATCATTGAATTATATTATCCTTAAAGAAGAACATGGTGTTTTGGTTAGAGACTACATGTATCTGTTTATCTAGTATTTAAATATGACACATTAATTAAGTTTGAATAATCTCTATCTACCATGTGTTGATGATAAAGAAAAACAGACGTATTCTTGGCAAAGATTTATTACAATTTGGCATTTTAATTATTTTAATTTATGGAAAAAATTATGAAAGATTATTTTTAATTGTCGCAAAACAAAAAATAACTTCTTTACATAAAACATTTAAACATATATAACTTCTTCTTTTTTAATTCAAACAGCTTGTATTTTATTATTACCCTTCAATTTTTACCTGTCTATTCATTCATTCTCCACTTTCAGTTATCAGTTTTTTACCTACATGTTCTCAGAAAGTGAAAGTTATTATAAACCCATTAAACATTGCATTCCCACGAAGTATTTTTTCTTCTCACTTACTTGTAAAAAGTTGTTCGTAGATTTCTCATTTATATCGATACCCGATTATGTTCAATCATGATGCCTTTGATGCATGTATCATACCTTATTGGAGAAAAGTTTGGTTATCATTATTGTAAACATATTATATTAAATGTAATGCAATTTAAGATTAATTAAATCTCAAAAAATTGGTTTAGTAATTTTACTTATATATTCTAAATTAATACTGTGTTTCAAAATTTGACTAAGAGATACATATTTTATTCCAAAATTTGACTAGAAGGTAATCCGATTAGGATTGAAGCAATATTAAGACATTACAATTTAATTTGAAATTGACCTCACAAAACCGCAATTGACTCAATAAATGAATGTTATTTAAATTTATCTTATTTCTAGTTTTATATTATTTAAAGGTCAAGATTAAAATCAATTTTAAATATATTTTTCTCATCAAATTTTTTGAGACACTCTCTAAATTTTTGTCAACAACGTAATATAAATTTCAGATTTCAAAATAAACAATATTTTAACTGCGATAATTGACTGTAATGATGTTATTTCAATGACTTAAGTTTAAAACACTAAAATATATAGATATTCAACATATTTATTGAAATTCTAAGGACTAAGTTACAACTCATAAACTTACTTAAAATTGAAGAGCAATTTAATCTATTTGAATGTGAGCAATAACTCCAAAAAAGAAGCACTTTAAACTCTGTTTTATGAAGCTGAAATCCCATAATGTAGACATAAATAAGAAGTTAATGATTGTGGTTGAATAAGTAAGATGAATGTAGATGTCCCACTAGGATATTGAAGGAATAAAATCCATGCCCATTTCAATTACCAAGTCTTATATTTGGTGCTTTCTCTGTTTTCAATACAATTTGTAAAGCTCTATTATCAAACAGAAGTCAAAAAAGTAGGGGGAAAACATCTCTACATCTTGCTCCAATGAAAGTTCGGTGATAAAGAAAGCAAATTACGGTGGAAAAATAAATAAATAAATAAAGGAGTGTTGTGGGGTAGTGTGAGAAAAACATTTGAAAGAAAAAAGGGTCATGACACTGATGGCATGTCTAATTTGACTAAGTTGGAAGAAAACTGTTCTGGTTTTACACTTGTCTCTCTCTAATGCCATAACTTATTCACACCACACATTGCTATACTCTGCGCTAAATCATTAAGATATATTAATTATGTAATTGTTAAGAGTGGTAAATAAACATCAATGATTTGTCAAATGTTTGAGGTTCGATTGATCCTTTAATATTCTTTTTTTATTCTTTGAAAATATAGTCGATTAACAATATATCATTTTGAAGGTCGAACCATTTTTGATGAAATAAATTAAAATGCGGCCAAGAAGATTTTTTTTTTCTAATTTAATAAGAAAGGATAATTGAGAATTTATTTGCAAGATCGCATTGATAGTCCGTTACTTAAAAAACAAAAAAACTATTCATATAAGAGAGACGTTATTCATCAATATATAGGTTATTCTTTAAAACAGAAATTACTCATCCACGTACAAGTTACACTAAATGTGAAAATTGAAAATTAATGATACATTTATCTTTTGCAAATTGCAACAAGTGAACTTTCAACAAAATAATAGTGTAAGACTCAAATGATAAAATATCGTATTTATATATAAGATTTTAATATAACTTTTTATTGAAATTTTAGTGTAATTTTAAAAAAATATTATGTTTTAATTAAATTTATTACTAATTATATTATATTTAAAGGAAGAAAACATACAACAAACACGATAATTTTTATAAAAGCTTTTAGTTTCTTTCTCTTTATTATCTTTTAAAAATATTGATATTTGTAATATTCGAAAATTATTCATCATATTCTCGATCAATTAAATGAGTTGTTGTATCTTCAGGAATGAATATATAATATTTTACTTTATTTTATAGTGAGTGTGTTTTCTCTCTAATGACACAATTATGCATGTATCAACCTAAGCTCTTTCTAATTTTTTCTTTTTTAATAATATTTATTTTGTATTGTTGTGGTTTGTCATAAGAATTGTTTGACTTAATCAGTTTCATGTATTTATGTCTATGCCTTTTTGCTAACATTTTTAAAGATAAATTACTCATTATTCCTTTTATTGTAATAGTCAAAGATTATTATATATCATATTTTACTTAGAGTTTAAAATAAACTTGAAATATTTTCTTTGGATGATTTGCTTGTGTCTTCACATTGAGAAAAAAGTTCACTTTTCTTAAAAGTTCATTCAAAATTTTCAATCTAATTTCAAGTCCTATCTTGTTAAGAACTCTATTAAGCTTAAGAACTCTTGTAACTCTAATACAAAATCCTTAAACAAGTATAGTTCTAATATAAATAAGTTTGTAAAAAGACATTTTTTTCTAAAACAAAGAAGAACTTTGGTTATAACAAAATATGGCGAATGAGATATTTCATTTGTTTGTTGACAAACTAATCATCTGGCCAAATATTGCTTTCAACAACATCTTCAACCAATGTCTAATTCCAACCTTGAACCCAAAAATAGCTGGTTGTGTTTTTATTGAATACTCTTTGCATAACACTAATTATAAATTATTGGTTATTAATTCTGAAGTGATCGAAATTTCCAACAATATTATTATGAAATCATATTGTTTTCTTTGAAAATATTTTCTTAAAAGATAAATTGACTAAAATTATTTATTATTCTTCCAATAATAATGTTATTTGTAATGCCTCTAGTTTTGTTTTTTCTTTTTGGTGAAAATAATAATAAAAATGTTCAAAATGAAAGAAAAAAAGTAAATGTTTTGATTCTATCTTTTATTTATTTATTTATTTATTTTTCGTTTGTTTAAGGATATCCTAAAACTTATAATGAAGCAACAAGGTCAATTGGTACTTCATTTCTTAAATAAGTTATTAATAAGGAAATAAACTCTTTTAAATAAAATAAAGGGTTAAATATGTTTTTGATCCCTCAAGTTTCAGCAAAATTTGGAATTAGTCCCTCATCAAAACTTTTGACCAATTTAGTCCTTCATCTTTCAAAATGCGTGAATTTAGTCCTTTTAACAAAATTTTGTTAAGTTTATCTAACGTTTCAAGCACATTTCATGATAATATTTAAATTATTTACACTGTTTGACACATTTTTGTTTCAATGTTAACTTAAATATTATCATGAAATGCGCTTGAAACATTAGATAAACTTAACAAAATTTGGTTAAAAGGACTAAATTCACACATTTTGAAAGATGAAGGAATAAATTGGTATAAAGTTTTGATGAGGGACTAATTCCAAAATTCACTAAAACTTGAGGGACCAAAAACATATTTAACCCTAAAATAAAACTTGACGTTAAAATTTATTTTTAAATTGTGATTTAGAAGAGAAAATAAATATGTACATATAGTTTTTAGTCATGAAGAGAGTGGTAGTATATATATGATTAATAGATCTTATAAAGGCTTTAAAACTCTTTTCTCGTGAACTAGCTCTTGGGATTGAACTATACCGACTATATTCAAGAGAGGGTAGATGTTGAACTGTAAGATATAAGAAAATAATTATTGTAAGTTGATCCAATAAAGGAGTGAAAACTTGAGAAATACCATATTATTGTATTAAACATGCAAAAAACTATCATAATACGAGTAACAAATGAATTCTCTAGAGGGAAATTACCATCAAAGGTTGCTTTCCTATTTCTATATCCTATAATAGTCCTTATAAAAAGGATTAGGAAGGGAAGAAAGGTTAATTCTAGAGTAATCAATACAAAGCATCTTTCTGGATCTAGTGGTTAATTTCAGATTACGCTATCTAGAACATATTAAAATTCCAACAACAACCACACATCCCCACTAGAGAAAACACCACAACATCGAAAATAAAAACAAAGTGATAAATAAAAAGTGTTGTTCAACGGAAGACAACCCTTAAATGATAGAGGACTATTCCCGAATTCCATACAAGATGAAATTGAAGATGAACCTTTACAATTCAAAAGACCTATTATAAGGGCAAGAGCAAGAGATTATAAGAAAAATCTATTCAAGGCTTATGATACTACAAGCAACTAAAAATTCAAAGCATATGAAGATCATGGCTTGGAGAACCTTTATAGATTAAAATTTTAAGCATTTAAAACATTTGTAATCTATGTTGATTTTTTAAGTTCGTTGGGCGAACAATTCATTTCTTTTTTTAATTTTCAAGTTATTTTGGACCAAATATCTTTGGTCTTTCTTTTAGGGTTTCTTAGGTTGTTTAAACATTTGCGCCTATATATAAGGGCACCAAATACATATGTAGACACCTTTGATGGTCATTATATGAAGAATGGTCTTTCATTGAGAGAGAATTCTCTTGGTTCTTATGAAAGATTGAATTATTTGTGGCAAATCTTCTTTGACTTATCAATATGTTAGATTGTAGCGTCTCCAATTCTGGTTCTTACCAAAGATGACAATCTTTGAGGCGAACCTTCATTGACTTATCAATTTGTTAAATTAAAAGATGACAATCTTTGTTGCAAATCTTCATTGATTTATCAATCTGTTAGATTGTGGCGTCCCTGTTTTATTACACGTTTTTCTCTTATTTATTTTTCTTTATGCCTCTTAAGGATTAAAAAAATTGAGAAGCGATTATACTCTTTCATGGATAGGATCATATCATCTAGTATCTAGAGCAAGGTTGTAGTTTCAATATCCTCTTTTATCTTATTTTTTTGTCACATGAAATAGAACAAAAAAAAAACCTAAATTTTTTTGAATGTCTGTGTTCTGTGCTTGTTTTGAAATTATGTTCGGTTCATTTTTCTTAGAATTTTGTAAGTAGTAAAACAATTAAGGTTTTATCCAATTCCGTTGAGTTTTTAATTCTTTTCATGTTTTTCGTTTAAATTGTGCATTTCTACATTTAATTCATGAAATTTATTTGTTTTTTTGTCTATCTGTTAATTGTAGTACCAATTAACTTATTACTTTGATTTTGCATGAGTTTAGGTGTTTAAAGGGCAATCTATTTAGTTTTCTTTGTTTGTGTGTTGAACTGCAAAGTTGAAAAGAAAAGAAAGAATAGTGGATCCAAGTCAAAAATGAAACAAATATATATTCAAAGAAAAGATAAAGAAAAGGTAAGGATCCAAGAGGAAAAAAAAATAAAGAAAGAGTTCAACATAAACTTTTGTTGCATTTTTTTCATTTGTGGTTTATTGATCTATTTAATTGCAATCATTCTTTTTTTAGAGTCTTCGTGTTGTCTCATTTAACTCTTTTTTGTACTCTTATTATTTTCTAATTTTATTGTTTTGTGTCTTTTAAAATTCCTTGAAGTTTTGTCTAGAGTTTTGTATTTTCTTTAACCTCTTGAGTCAATATTTAGATCTCGCAACGTGTTTTACATTGATTGATTACTCTTTGCTTAAGCTATTGGAGTTCTTTGTCAAGTGTTAAAAGGAATTTGAGTGGTAAAAGGAAAGATAGTACATTTAAGAAAAAACCTATAAGTGTGATACATAAGTGGAATTTGAGTGAAACACTTAAAAGAGTGGTGAGGTCCTAAAAAAGTATATTTTATTATTACTAACATTTTCTTGCAGCACATGGCTTCTTCCTAAAATAATGATCCTTGATCACCTAAGATTGCCACAATTATGGTTGCACTTAAGAAGCTCAACTTACAAATGACTCAAATGCACAACACACTCAATTACAATTTGAAAGGCTCCAAAACTCTAATGAAGATGTGAGTGTAAGATTGGATGGAGTGGATAGAAAAAGGAGACATGATGATTCAAACCATTCTTCTCACAATGATGAAGAAAAGCATGCTTTTAGACCATAGAGGGGCCAAAGTCGAGAGAAGTTTGGGAACCACACACCTAGGAGGGATAATGATGAAAATGAGCATGGTTCTAACCCAAGGCGAGGCCAAAGACTAGAGGAATTTGGGAACCACACGCCTAAGGTAGATACATGGGGAGGAAGATTATAATCCCTAAACTTAATGGAGTTAATGACCTGAAAGACTACCTGGCATGGGAAATGAAGCTTGACCAAATCCTCAACTCTCATGATTATGAAGATGATGGTGAGGTTCTCATGGCATCCTTGGAGTTTGAAGCCTATGCTTTGAATTAGTGAAATCAAATTACCATAGACATCACTAGAAATAGGGGGTTGCCAATTTGTACATGGAAACAATTAAAAGTAGCTACGAAGGAAAGATTTGTGCCTCCTTATTATAAAAATGAGATTTTCAACAAATTACAAATATTTACCAAGGAAATAGGAGTGTTGAAGAATATGTCCAAGAGATGGAAGTCAATGATTCGTTAATGATTCGTCAATGATTTTGGTTTAAATGCATTAAACATAACTATGGTTTCAATTTAAAGTCAATTATACTCGAAGACATAATATCCTTAAATTTCATAATTAGGGTTCACAATAATTTCATAAAATAAACCCTAAATTACATAATTAGGATTCATATTAATTTCATAAAAGAATCCCCAAATTCATGATTAGGGTTCATCTTAATTTGGAAGAAAAATAATTTGGGAACAAACATCATAGTGGGAGAATCATAAATCTAACAATGCATGTTATGATACCACATGTTAGTTATTGTAGTTTTCTTACATTCTTAATTCAATTCTCAAACATTAAGATAAATCATAATAGGGAGACACTACTTTGATCCATGAGAGATCTAACACGAATACATATACATTTTTTGATCTCATTGTTCTTCAACCACCTTTTTTCCATCTATCTCCTTGCCTTTCTTTCTTCTTTTCACTCTTTCTTGATGGTTAATAGTGAGAAAACTTTATAGGCAAAGACATAATCCTATTATATGTGACATGAATCACATAATTGAATTAATTTATTAATTAATTCCAACTGTTTTCCCCGAAGACAACCTAAAGTTAGAATCACTTTCTAACTCAACTAGAATTCTAATGGTGTGGAAATATTTTGAAATAGATATTTTAAAAGGTATTTATGAATTTAAAAATATATTCTCGAACATTTACCTTAGAAAATATTTTTATAATTCAGATGAGTATTTCAAAAATTATTTATAGATTTGAAAATACATTTTGAAACACACAACAAAGAAAAAAAGGATTTTTATTATACTTTATAATGAGAGATAGTTTGACAATTGCATATTTTATGGGGTCCAAGGAGAAAAAACGGGGTGCAAGAGGAAACAATCTGTATTTTTTTAAAATATTGTAACTGCTTTCTTTTTTACATATTTTTGTTTCGGATTCTTCTATAGCTTTCGGATTAAAACTCGAACAGATTTTGAAAAGGCCGCTTCTTCCTATATACTCTTTTCTTTTCGCACCTGCATAAATTATTATATTCTTATTTTACCCTTCAATAAAAATATATTAAAAACCTTAATTTTTTTTCATCTTTTTTTCCTCAGCACCGTAGACTAATATGCCCCTCCCTCCATCGCTTATCTTTGTGATTCAAGTTCCCTCTACCATGCCAAAGTTGACGCCAGAAAGAAGAAGGAACATAATAGAAGCATGGATGAGTCCTCCACTACAAACCATTCTTTTTGTTCCTCACCCCTAACCACCCAGCCATATAACGTGAAGAGCGTGAAAAAGATGATTGGTAATCGTGTGGTGGGTGATGAAAGATTAAAGGAGAAAGAAAATTTGAAGATGAATCATGGTGGAAGAAGTTGTTTGATATATTTAAAAACAAAAAAACTTTCGAATTAAATATTTTAGAAGATATTTTCATATTTGAAAATATCTTTCAGAACACTCATTTAAAAATAAGCTTAAATATACATTTGGTCCCAATTTTTGTTGTTTTTATTCAATTTGGTTCCTATTGTCGTTTTGTGTTCAATTAGGTCCTCATTTTCGTCAAATTATGGTCAATTTGGTCCTTTTCACTAACGGTGTTTAAATAGTTAACGTTTTTGAACATTACATGCCACGTGTCAGCTCCTGATTTTTAAATATTTTTTAATATATTTTAAAAAAAATTTAATTTCAAAAAAATTGTCCACGTGTCAAGTGAATTCAAACCATTCTTCCACTCACGTAAGTTATTTTCAGTTCATACTCTTCTCCTTTGGTTTGATTTTTCGTGATTATAGCTAGGGTTCACCATGGTAACCCATTTGGAATATGTTTCCGCTATTTTCCAGCTCCCAAATCCGTTCTCAAAGTTGTGGTGCTTGTAGCTTAAGTGTCGGGGTTTTTCTGCTAGCTTTTGCAAGGTAAGGGAAGTTAGGGTTCACTTGTTCATTTCGTTTTTCTGCTTGCTTTACTGTTATTTCACGATTGTATGGTTGTTATGCTGCTATGAGCTTATGAAATGCCTTATTGAGCCGTTTGGATTGTGTTTGTTGGACTATTACACGAGAGAATAGTGGTGAGCACTAGTTTTCTCGCCCAAGCGAGCACGTCTCGCCTAGGCGAGACTAACAGAGGCTCGCCCAAGTTTCCTGCTCGAGCTGCCGCTTAAGCAACGAGTCTCCGTTTTGAGCGAGGTGCAGTCTCGTTCAGGCGAGGGGGGCTTGCCTAAGCAAGAAATCGCAGGAAGCCACTGTACTTTTTTTTAGCTCTCGCCTACGCGAAAGAAGCTCGCTTGAGCGAGACCTTCCTACCTGAACGAGAAGTTGGGTGAGATGTGTGCTTGTTCTGTTTGTTTCTCCGTTCTTGGATGTTTTGTCATATGTTTGGATTGATTAATCTTGTGAAGCTTGAATTGGGTGGATATATATGAGTAAAATGATTTATGACCTGTGATGGATAAGTTTAACATGATCTTGGTATGCGAAATGTATGGAATGTTTGGTTATACAAGTGGCATGGAATTGGCGTGAGAAATGATTCTATATTGATTGATGGAACACGATGTTGGTATGGTTAGGACGCAATTCCACGATAGTTTCGTGGTGGTGCCTCCTTGGTCAGGACGTAATTCCATAAATCTCTAGGTGAGATCTCATGGTGGTGCCTCAGTTGGTCACGACGTAATTCCATGACCCATGTTAGTGGGAGTTTGTGGTGGTGCCTCATTTATATAATTTAGTAAGGATTCAAGGTAAGGATTGCATCCTTACACTCTAAAGAGTCAATTAGTCTCACGTAGAGCGTACTGGCTCCAATGGTGAGAGTAGCATGAGGCCTGGAACACTTTAGGGTTGACCTTGTGCGTGGGGGATGAAACATTGTAACAATTAGCTTGGTAGAGCAGCTCAGTAGAGCAGTAAGGGCCACCACAAGTGTAAGCATCCGCTGAATCTGACTAATTATATGTATCTGGATTAGTCGTGTCTTGAGTCTTAGTGTATTGTTTGAAAGTCATAACATGATTGGTTGATATATGTATTTTGGACTATGAAAGTGTATGTAACTGTATAACAAATCATTTTCTACTCGAGCTTACCCTTTTGCTTGTTGTATGTTTTGTGTGTGTGGTTTTCTCTTTTTGTGATGATTATTAATTTATTGATGTGAGCAGATGCGAAAACTCCTCGTGGTCAACGGGGAAATGGTGATTCCGCTGCATAGCCATCTGGGTTGGATTCCGCTCGTTTATGTCTTCTTTTAGGGTTGTGGCTCATGTATTGCCTTATCCTAGAACTTTATTTGGAATACTTTAGACCCCTTACTCTATTTTGTTACTGACATCGTGGTGTTCCTTAGTTTCTTTCCTGTTTTCTTCTGGACAACTGTAAGGAGCAGTGTTTATACTCCATGACTTTGCTTCGTATATTATCTTGTGTGACATTTCATTTAATTAAGACTATTATTTAAATGAGGTGTTACATAAACTAAAATATTATAATTTATGGGGTTGAAGAAAAAAGAAGAAGAAGAAGAAACAACCTTTTAAAAATCCAAAAAAAAAAACTTATCTAGATATGCTTTTACAATTATTATTTATTTAAACCTTTCTTAACTAATTTGGTTCTTTTTTATTATAAGATAGAACTGATTATGATAGATTATTCTTTTTAATATATAAATTATATTTTAGATTTATAATAAATAATTTATATTATCATGTTGTTCTAAATTTGTTTATTAAAATAACACATAAATCAATAATTCTTCTTTTGAAGTGTTTGTGATCTTAGTCTCATTCATTTCATTTCTATCTAATAATTATCAATTCTGTTGTACTATATTACATGAGCACGACATGATAGAATGAATTGAACATTTGGAAAATTCCACTTCTAGTAGTTTACTTTTTCTTGAAGGTAAAAGGCATATTTTTTTTATTGTTTTCTTCTAAAAATACTTTTGGAAAAAAATGTCAAACACTAATTATTATGTAGCTACTATAAAAACCAGGAACCTTTGTCTAACATTTTCCTATACTCTAAAAAAAATAGAGAGAATAAAAGGTTTTTCTTGTTAGGATTGAGCGCTTACCACTAAGCCAAAAACTATAGTCATTAGTCAGGACGCAACTCTTTTTACTTAAGAGTGTAATACAAGTCCAAGCACCACGATTCATTCGATTGTGACCCAGTCCACTTGGCCTTTCTATCACGAGACAATTGATGTCACCTGCAATAATTTTTCCCTCAACAATTGTTCTACTAGGAATCCCACACTTGGATTGTGACTTGGCACACTTGGCCTCCGCCACGAGACAATTGTGCAACCCGCAACAATCTCCCCCTTAACAATTACCCACTAGGAATCAAAGTCGTGATCTTGACTCTGATACCAATTGTTAGGATAAAGAAAGTTCAGTTTAAGGGAGGGCCACAAGAGTTAGAAGAGAACCAATATGGATGACAAATTATGTGACATGGGCTGATTTGGCTGATTTAGCTACAAAAGAAGAAAATCTCATGATGATCATAATTAAAAATGATCCATTCTCTTTTGAAGAAGCACAAAAAAGTATAAAAGGGCAAGAGGAAATGAAAGTTGAGATGAAAGCTATAGAGAAGAACAACACATGGGAGCTGACAGATCTACCAAAAGGTGTCAAACCAATTGGAGTCGTGTGGGTTTTTAAAACCAAGCTCAACGAACATGGAAAAGTAGAAAAGCACAAAGCAAGATTGGTGGCAAAAGGATATCCACAATGATTTGGAGTAGACTACACAGAAGTTTTTGCACCAGTAGCTAAACTTGATACGGTAGGTCTAATTCTTGCACTTGTAGCTCAACATGGGGGGAAATATTCCAAATTGATGTAAAAAGTGTGTTCCTTCATGGAGAATTTGAAGTAGAAGTTTTCATTGAACAACTAGAGGGATTTATCATAAAGGGAGACGAAGACAAGGTGTAGAAATTGAAAAAGGTATTATATGGCCTTAAACAAGCACTAAGGGCTTGGTATAACAAGATAGAAGCATATTTTACACGTGAATGGTTTGAAAAATGTTGCAGCAATCACACACTATTTACGAAGAAAGAAGGAGGTAACATACTTATTGTTAGCCTTTATGTAGATGATCTCATTTTTACTGGAGACAATAGGAGTATGTGTGATAAATTCAAAAGCTCAATGATGAGAGAATTTGATATGTCTGACTTGGGAATGATGAAATATTTTCTAGGAATTGAGGTTATACAAAATGAAGTTGGAATTTTTATCTGCCAAAGAAAATATGCTCGAGAAGTCCTTGAAAAATTTGGCATGGAAAATAGCAACTCTGTGAAGAATCCCATTATTTCTGGAACACGACTATCAAAAGATGAGACATGAGATGAAGTAGATGCCACCATGTTTAAACAAGCAGTTGGAAGTCTTATGTATCTCACAACCACTCAACCAAATTTGATGTTTGGAGTAAGCCTAATTAGTAGGTTCATGGCAAATCCAAAGTCATCTCATTGGCTTGTAGCAAAAAGGATTTTAAGTATATAAAGGCACCACTGATTTCGGTATACTATACTAAAAAGATAGCAAAAATGTAGGTCTTGTATCTTATACATATAGCAACTATGCTGGAGATTTGGATGATCGGAAGAGCACTTCAGGTTTTGTTTTTATTATGGTATCTAGAGCAATTTCATGGATTTCGAAAAAACAACTTGTATTGAGTCTCTCAACCATAAAAGCTGAATATATTGCTACTGCACTTTGTGCTTGTCATTGTGTTTGGCTTAGGAGAATCTTGGAACAACTTGGAGTTGCGGAAAGAGGAAGTACGAAGATTCATTGTGACAACAACTCTACAATTCAGTTGTCCAAAAAATTCTGTTTTCCATGGACGATGCAAGCATTTTGGAGTAAGATTTCATTTCTCAGGGTAAATGATGGAACTGTGAAGCTAAGGTTTTGTAGCTCTGAAGAACAAATTGTTGACATAATGCTAAAGTCTCTCAAATTAGAGCAATTTATGAAATTTTGTAGAATGCTTGGAGTAATTAACACAATTGAAGTTTAAGCTCAATGTCAAATCATATGCATTAGCTCAAGGGAGGGATTGATAATCAATTAGTTTTATTTCCTGTGTATACGAGCCATGAAATGTGGCCTTTCTGTTTTACTTCATTACATGTAAAAGGCTATAAATGCTATCTGCTACTACTCATTTTTAATAACAAGACTTATCGATTCCTCTTCGATTCATGTTTACCTTTCATTTCTTACATTTCTTAACCATATAAAGATAATGTAAAATAAAGTAATATGAAATAACAAAAGTTGTTTATACAGACAATAAACCACATCATTGGAGAAAAGTTTGAGTTAACATTTACCTTCCCTTTTTCACCTCATCTTCTCATATCTTTCTTCTTTTTTAATTATATAACTTACAATGTGTCACTTTGTTTTTCTTTTATTTTCTTGGAAAATAATTTATTGACTATTAAATTTTGAGAACTTTCTCTTATATCCTTAAATAATATTTTTTAAGTGATTTTTCAAAACTAATTAAAAAATGTTATCTTATGTTATAAGAAAAATGTGTCAATATTTAGTAGTCAAAATATCATTATCCTATTTTCTTTTTCATTTATTCATCTCAGTGGGAAATTGTGAATCCTCTCCCTTTACATAACCCCTTTGTTAACATATAAAATTTGTTAACATATAAAAAGAAAGAATATGAGAGAAAGACTTAGAAACACAATTTGCTTCTAAATATAAATTTGTAACAGCCACAGATGAAGATGCTCCTAAAAGCTATGTACATATATTTTCAGCATCAACACAAGATTTTTAAAGTAATTCTACATTACTGTTTTGACATCAGCAATATCTCAGCAGAATTTTAAGCCAAAAAGCTGGTTGATGCATCAGTCCAAGTTCAAACATGCATTACCAATTCACAATGTCATCCCCCAGAAACTTATTTTTCTCAAAATGAAAATGAACTTTGAGTTTTCTTCTCAGTCTTTCTTTTGGTCCTTGTTTTGTTCATTGATGAATAAAGAAAACAATAGCACAAGAATACCTCCAAGAACTGAAACTCTTTTCCAATCAGCACCTGAAGATGAGGCAACAGAATCAACTATTCCAAAAGTCAGCAGGCCAATGAAGAAGAGATAAACATTTTTCAAGGTTTGGTTTTCACTGTTTTCTATTTTCACATCTTTGATCTTTTCCACCTCTTCCTTGGATTTTTCTTTATCAGCAAGTTCCTTCTGTCCAAGGTTCTTAAAGAATAGTCCTTCGTTTCGGTCCTTCTGCATTTGGTCCTCGAACTCCACTATTTTCTTTTCACTCTCCTCAATCTCTAGTTTGTTAAGTTCAGTAGATTCCTCGAATGCTAGCATTTCGCTCTCTATGTTTGCTGTTATCTGTTCATCACAAATCAATGTAAAAGGGTCATTCAGATTGAATTATGCAGTATTTTTGAGGTCTCTTGTTTTGTTTAAGGTTTTAATTTGTGATTACATTATTAATTGATATTTTTCCTTTGTGAGGATTTCATTGTAAAAACTACTTATTTCACCTCACTGATTTAATTAAATTTGTATATTTTTAATTAAGTTTCTATAAAATTTTATTTATTTATTAGATATTTAAAAAATTTTAATTTTTTAATTGATTTTATCCCATCAATATTTCATAATTACTTTAAAATAATATTAATAAAACTATTCATTTAAAAAGTTAATTTCGTCATTATATAACCTGTTCATCTAATTTTTATATATTATTTTTAACATTAAGATGATCATAACTAAAAATATTAAAGATTAATGATACGAAGACAAAAATTAACTAAAATAATATATAAAAAAACACTAAAAATAAATTATATTCAAGTAAAGAAACTAAAAAAAAAAGGTAACATTATGTAACTATAAAAACTAAATAAACAATATTATTTTAGAACATTCATTTCAAAACCGAAACTTGATAAAACTTAAATTTAATCTGAAAATTGAATCTAATGATGAGCAAGAAGAAGAACAATGAATTAAAGGTTAAGAAGTTGAAGAACACATACTCTGGCACCAGCTTCATCCAACTCTTTGAGAGCATCTTCTCCGATCTTGTCAAACTCAGCTTTGGCCTCTTCCCCAAACTGCGACAAATACGCAGACCTCTCCTCCAGAAAATCGGTGAGGCGAACCTTCTCCGTCTGAAGCATGGCGATTCGTGCCAGAAGCTCTTGGCTCTTAGCATCTCCTTCCGCCGAGGAACCCTCGGAATCGGACTCCTGCGACTTGCAAACGCACCAAACGGAACCTTTCACGGTGTGGGGCGGCGCGTGGTGGAACGCGTGCAAGGAAGCGTGAACAATGGGCTTGAGGGCAAGCATTTTCTCATGCCTGTTTGAGTGAGTTTATTGGTTTTCAAATGGAGGTGTTTGCGTTATCTTTTGAGGGAATACTAAACAGATAAGGATGGTGTTAGTAGCTGGTAATAGGCGTATGCTTCTTGTGTGTACTTTTTTTTCGGTTTTGTTTTTCGTTGTTCGGTGAAGGTTTGGATAAGGGATGAGTGTTTTTGTTTCATAGGGTGACTTTTATTTTATTTATTCTTTGGTTTTAATTATTTTAAATTTCTTTCTTAAATTCATTTTCATTTTCATAAAATCTCACCAAAATGTATTTAATATATTTGTAAATACTTTTAGATATTTTAATTTTAGTTCTTTGTTCAAAAGTGTAGGTTAATCGAGTATTTGCTTTATAATTTTTTTTAACTATTATTTTATTTTATTTTGTAATTTTGTTTATATATTCGGTTAAAAAATATAAATTATGGCTAATATGAAAATAATATTGTAATTAATATAAGATATTGAGTGAGGTTTAGTATTTTAATTGAATACATGTTGAATATCGAGGTCATATGTTTTTTTTATGGTTTCTAATATTATCACTTACAATGATAAAAAAAATTATCTTTTTCCATTATAATTTAGGGGAATGTCTTTGTTATTCAACTTAAACAAAAAAAAAGAAAAATTACTTAACGTATTATATTAACCACAATATTTATAGGTTTAATTACTCGAACACTTTGAGAGTAGTGTGCCAAATTGATATTCACTTTTAAAAAAAATATCAATTTGGTCCCTAAATGAGGTAATGTGAAATCAAGTCTATCTCGTTAGATTCTCAGAGGCGACGTTAAGATTGTGGTTATGTGGCAATGAAAAATGGATACGTGTCAATTGATAACGAATATGTGTAAAAAAAAATTGTACAGTTACGTGTACAAGATCTCATTTTATGGTGTGAAGATTGACCTTTTGTCCTAAAACGTGGTTTGGTTCTATGTCTTCTTCTCCTTCGAAGTTTCTTATTCAACCCTGAAGAGGTGGTGGTTGATCAATTGCGGAATGTCTCACAATTAAGGTTGTGCATGTTCTGCATGGGGTACACATAAGCACAACGTCTTCTCCCATGGTGATTTATATAGGAGTGTCGGTGGAACACCAATTTGCTGTTGTAGGAAGGTTGCAGTGTTGAGAGTGACTAAAATAGTTAAGAATGGTGGAAAACAATTTTGGGGTTACCCTAACTACAAGGTATGATTTATGGTTTTAATTTTAATTGAACCTATAATTTTTTCCTTTTCGTAAACAGTGTTCTATTAACAACATTCTTCTTTTTGTTGGTTTCTATAAACAACAAAGTGGTGGCAATGAAGAATTTAAAGGGTGCAATTATTTCAAGTGGTTTAATGAAGATAATGGGGATGAAAGGGATGCTACCATTAGAGACAATGGAGAAAGATCTACAATCTGAAAAAGTCCCTTATGATCTTTGAAAAATGGGTTAAATTTTTAATAAGGATTATATGTTTTCTAGGTTTGATTAATGTAATATTGGTTTGTAAGTTGTTCAAAATTCCATGAAATGTTGTAAACATGGTTCGTGTAGTCATTTGGAAGCTATGTATTGGGTGTTTATTTTTGTAATGGATTCTTATTAAATGAATGACAAGTCTTGTATGTTCTTGTTAAGTAAATTTATTGAATGAATGAAGAGTTTGAGTAATTTACATAGAAGCATATATGCTAAGCAAAATAAGGTGCATAATAAGGACATGAAGTAAAATATGGGCTAAATCATATATGTTAAATTATGTTGCAAATACACATGAAATTAATCCCAAATGCCTCTGAATACATAATATTGTTCTTCAAAACACTTAAGGTGCTAAGCAAAGTAGATAACATTGTTGTTCAAAACACATAACGTGCTAAGCAAAATCAATTGCTAAGCATTTCAATACATAACATTGTTCTTCCAAATTATATGGCTTCCAAACAAAACAAAATATTAATTCAACTTCCAAATACATAGACAATTACAAAATGAAGTGAAATAAAGTCTTCATGGCTTCCAAATTGGGCCCTTCCTATATGGAAATTTCTCTCTATAGATGGCTCTTGTAGTTGGCTGACTTTGGTGGGATGCATAAATCTGAGTTGCTTGTGTTGGCAGACTTGGTTAATGTGGTTTAGGTGGAAAAATTTGTTGACCTACTTTAGTCTCACTTGCCTAACTTGGCTAAATTGGCGGACTTGCAGTGATCTTAGTTGCCTGAGTTAGCTGTGTATGCTGACTTGATTGAAGTGGTTCAGATGGTTGGGTTGGATGAATTCCTTTAGGATGTTCAGCTGTTGTGGTGCCTTGCTGTGTAGTTTGTGAAGTTGGTTGTTGTTCTATTTGAGGAGCTTATGGGCAACTATTATTTTTTGTCCTAGTTGCATGCATATCCCACATCTTTTACGTGTTCCAATTTGCCTTAGTTGTGTGTCGTCCTTCTTCAACTCCTATGACTCTAGTCTTCATTTCCTTTTTGGTCTTCCAGGCAAGACCCTTTTAGTAGGAGGATAACGTCACTAGTAGAAGTCATTTCCCATAGATGAGGATTGTTGACAGGGTATATCATTAACGAATATGTCTCTTTATAGGTTGACTTCAGAAACCAGTGTGGGAGGAATTCTTCACCATTCAGATTTAAAAATTTGATTGTAGTGAGTGCTTAACAACATGGAATTGCTAATATGGTCCATTTCCTATAGCCACATTCTAGTTTATCTATGTTAACCACAAATTTCTCCCCAATCATGAAACTATGGCTGACCTATCGTCAGACCAACTGTTAATGAAGTAAAATTTGTTGACATAAATAGCCTGAATGTTTTGATACTTGAAGATTTGATGAAGCTTTGATGAAGGTACATGAAGCCATTACCTTGGAACAAGTTGGAACCATGCTTACATTGATGAAGATTTGATGTTTCACGTATTGATCAAGCCTTGTGTGCGTGCTCTCTATCTGGATTAATCATAGGGAAAACAAGCTTGAAGATTATAATTCATGTTGTAGACCATTTTGCCTTAATTATATGTATAGGGTCTTTGTTGTGCCTTTTAATATGTTGAAATATTTTTCAACAGATTTAATGGTGTCTTTTAATCTGTTGAATGGATTTTTAATCTTTTGAATGGATTTTTAACAGATTAAAAGGTTAGCTGCAATAGTTTTAATTGACACATATTCAACTAGTTGATTTATTTTGTAATTGACTATTTTCACTTAAATTAAGTGAAATCAACCGATTGATTTGAAAATCAACCTGTTGAATTTCATAATAGTTTGACTATAAGAGTTATATTTTTCGAAAGAGAACCGCCACATTTTACACGTAAAATGTGATAGTTTACGTTACTTTCCCAATATTCCCTTACCTTGTGTTTGGATGAAGCATTTCAACAATTCTAAGAAATTGAAATGCATTGCATTTGAAATTCTTGCAATTGAATTCCTTTAATTTTCTAAATAATTTGTTTAGATAGAGTAATTAGAATACCTTATATTTCAATTTCTTGTTTGGATAAAATAATTGAATTTCTCATATGAGATAAAATTTCATTTTAATAATATTTATTTTAATATATAATTTTTTAAATTAAATTTAACAAATATAATTGTCAACTTAAAATATTTAAATTCGATTAAATTTCGATCGAGCTGACTCGACAAAATTCAGCCAAATTTTGGCGGGCATAAACTTAGTCCAATTTGGCCAAATTTAGGTCGGAGCCAACTCAGTCAAATTCAACCAAATTTCAGTCGTGCTGACTCGACCAAATTTTTCCAAATTTCGATCACGGTCGGTCGACCCTGTTTGGATCGTCGGGTCGGTCAGAACCATTTGGGTCATCATGCCGGTCGAGCCCATTAAGGTCGTTGACCCATCCCGAATTACCTAAGTCGTCGCCCCCCAGCCCATTTGGGTCATTGGGCACGCCTGACCCGTTTGGGTTGTCAGGTCTATTTGGGTCATCTGGCCCAACTGGCCTGTATGTGTCGTAGAGCCCGTTTTGGTAGTCGAGTCTGCCTGACCTGCCTTTATTGTTGTCTCGCTCAGCCCGTCTTTGTTGTCGAGTTTGCCTGTTTTGTCTAGATTATCGGGCCGACTCGGCCCGTGTATGCCATCGGGCTAGCCTGACCTATCTAGGTCATTTGGGTTGTCTTAGTGAAATTGATACCTCGAATCTTGAACAATGAGGAATTCAACAAATTGCAGAATTTCAATTTCCTTCCTTTTTGAGTGAATTTCAAATTCTACTATTTTAGTGATTTAAAATACTTAAAATTTCACAATTTCAATTTCCTTCTAATTTCCTCATCCAAACAAGTCATCTTATTTAAAAGAAATTCAAATTCTACAAATAAATGAATTGCTCTCTTAAATTACCTCATCCTACAGCTTCATTTCCCCCAACGTTTCATCCCTCACTTTTTCTAGCTCACATTTCGAATTCCCAGCTTTTCATCCTTCACTTTTTCATCTCGACGCTCCAGTGAATCACATTTGGATCTCTCGCATACCAAGCTCTAGTTGAATGATAAGTTTACGAAAAGAAATTGATTTACCTTGTGTTTGGATAGAGCATTTCAACAATGCTTAGAAATTGAAATGATCTGTTTTTGAATTGCTTGTAATTAAATTCCATTCATTTTTTAAATACCTTGTGTTAGTGTATAGCCGGGTACATCCCGACCCAATAAGGGGAAAATGGTCGGGATCATCCCGCCCAGGTACGAGCACCCTCACACTCTGGCCCAACTGCGAGGGCTTGGATCTAACGCGACGCTGACAGCCCAATAAGTGTGATGGCCGGGTACTTCCCGGCCCTCTTGGCCGAGTACATCCCTGCCCAAGGGAGTGGCAGATGGAACATGTTATTATGATGCAGAGGTACAGATGTGGCGATAAAAAAAATCTATTTATTTATTTATTATAGTATACTTATAAATATTTAGAGGCGAAAATTTATACACTAAGATATAATTATATTTAAAATATTCACATTTATATATATATTTACAATA
>Ga0214542_1000870_pt1 | contig 58547 bp, 35 predicted proteins | sample CNSS1metaG_FD_160096 | JGI IMG/M metagenome (GOLD analysis project Ga0214542, IMG submission 160096) | Root nodule microbial communities from cowpea collected in UCLA plant growth center, Los Angeles, California, USA - CNSS1 | ecosystem: Host-associated > Plants > Roots > Nodule | place: USA...
CTTAAAATTAAAGACGTAAAAGAAAAATAGAAATACTAAAACAATGCTTTGTATTTACGGACCAACTAGAATTTATTTTCAATGAACTTAAACTTAAGAAACTAGATTTGGTACATTGAAAAAAAAAGTTTTCATTATTATTTAATCCCATCTCATGTCATGTCAGTAGGAGTAGGTAGTTGGGGAGTGGTTCCTTAAGTACATGGACATAGGCCATACGTACGTGATTTGAGTGATTGATTGAGTTCATGAATGAGTGAGTGATTCATTGTGAGTTTTTAAGATTGAGGTTGAGTGGGTAAGTGAACATCAAAATCATATCATATACAAAAGAAAGGCCCCAACAGGAGTCTGTGCATCAGGAGTGCTTCACTCAAACTCTTGAAAACAAAACAAAACAAAACTTTATATTTTTAAGCACCAGGATTCAAATAAAAAAAATGCAGTTATGAATATGCCACTGAAATCAAGCATGTATTGTATTTTTAAGCACAAGATGAGAGTACAACCATAAATACTAGTCAAATAAGTGAGAGAACCTCAAGGCTTTTTAAAATACTTTATCCTACTTAATGTGAGGTAGTCCTTTCCGTGATCCAACCCTCAATAAGGGCACTAATTGTTGGGACCAAAACAAAAGAGGAGAATCTAATCCAAAATTTGGAAATTGTTCATTCATCTATTCAATTGTTTTTTAAAGGCATTGTTGTGTTTATTTTGGTACAAGGCCACAAGTATCTTCCTAAAAGACAATCCCATTCGAGTAGGATAAAAACATAGTCAAGTGTGAATTCATCCAAACATAACAAAATCTGAATAAAACTTCTTCAGTAAAATACAATGGGAGCAAAAGGAAGGGACACAGAGTACTTACAAAGCGGAAGAAAACCACCACTGCTAAAGCACAAACCTCCAAGTAAGATATGAAGACCACTTCTAGCAGTTTTCTGCACAACAAACAAAGGCTGTATTATCCATATGCCTCTAACAAAATCAATAGGGAAGAAGAAACATATAGATACACACACAACACAAGGAAGTGTAACAAAACGAAAAGAAAGTAATAAAGTTGTTTGATCACTTTATGCATGAATCGACAATCAAAACAAATTTTAGAGACCAAAGCACCCTATACAAGCATTACGTTTGAATCACACAAGCTGAAGACTAGCAAAAAAGGCCCTCATAAGATTTTAGTCTCAATATACTTGCTGGTCTTTATAGTTAAGAAACCATAAAAAAAATTTCTAGCCTGCATACACCCAGTGCTGTTTTAATGCTAAAAACAATTGTCCAAAAGGAATATATCCACCTTGTTGTGCAAAGACAAGTGACATACTTTTTTCTTAGATGTGCACACATCAAGTCTTATAGTAACAAACAACCATAAAATGAACACACTTCACAGTATACACCACATCGATAAATGACTGGCCATTCAATTTTAATAATTAACAACCTGGGATGCAGTATACACTTCACAGTATAAAAAAATCTTTTATACTCAAGTATTATAAAACAAGTTGTCCTACCAAATTTGAGCTATGAAAGTGCAGAAAACAGACCTGGGATGCAGTCAGTGTTGGGTACCAATTCTCAATCAAAATGCAGTGTGGATCAAAACGCAGCAATATGATTCTTTCTCTAAAACCAAATCAAACATATGAATGAATAAACTTAAATCTAGATATAATAGAAGAGAAACGGGAATTATTGGAATGGAGAAGAGAGAAACGCAGCAGTATGATTCTTTCTCTAAAATCAAATCAAACAAATGAATGAATAGACTTAAAATAGATAAAACAAAGGAGAAACTAGCAACATTATTGAAATGGAGAAGAGATTCAAATACCTTCAATCACTCAACCGTAGTGTTCTCAAAATTTTGAGGGTGAAGCACAGAAGAAGCAAGAAGAAGCAGAGGAATAGAGGGTTTAGGGTTTTCAAAATTTTGGGGTTGAAGCACAGAAGAAGCTAGAAGAAGCAGAGGAAGAGAGGGTTCTCAAAATTTTGGGGGTGAGCAAAGAAGAAGAAGAGAAGAGGATTTAGGGTTCTCAGAAATTTTTAATCTGGAACATTGAAATTAGGTTCAGATTATTATTCTTATCTGAATATAATCTAATTTAAAATTTGGATTCTTTTTATTTTTAGTTTATATAACTAAAACAGAAATCCAATCTGAAAAAATTTATAAAATACAGATAAAATAAAAATCCATATATGATTAAATGGATTAATAATGGAGCAAAACAGATTAAAAAGAGAGCATATTAGGAAAACTAAATTTTTTGCCCACCCCTAATTATATTAATAGATGATGATAATATAATGATTTTAAGTTAATATATAAAATAAAGTGAGAAAAAGATGAGAGAATAACCATTTATGAATAGAGAAAAAGAAAAGAAGCATAGATAAATAAATTTTTAAAAAATTTGTAAAAGTAACGGTCAATTTTCAAAAATTTAATAAATAATTATATTTTAAAGGGTATAATTGGTATTTTAAAATGTGAACACAAAAGAAAGAATCTTCTTATATATTGTTATAGATATCTCTCATGAATCAAACTTAGTATTTTATTATAATTTATGTGGGTTATATTTATGGTTTTTCTATTATGATATTCCTACTCATTTAAGTTTTTTTCCAAATTAGTATGAACCCTAATTATGATTTTAGGATTTTTTTATGAAATTGACATAAATCCTAATTTTATTTTTTTCCAAATTAATATAACCCTAAATTATAACATTTAGAAATTTCGTGTTTTTCGCTACATATAGTAAAATTTTAAAATTTTATGGATATATTTTAGACTGCATCACGAATACTACAACACATAATGAATAACCTTGAATAGGAACATAAATTAAAATATCCATCATGTGTGAATTCAATAAATTGAAAATATTAAAAATGAAAAAGTATGTAATCATTGTATAAAAATAGTTTAAATTCAAAAAATAAAAAGTTTTTTTAGTTAAAAATAATAATTTTATTATAAAAATGATATAATTTAATATTTCTAAATATTTTGTGAAAGTTCCGTCACCTGTTACCGTTTTGTGCTATGCTTGCACCGAAGATAACATTGTGTTACATGAAGATACTATTATTTAGAGACTCAGCATCGCTTGTAAAAGTGTGTAACAAACTAGCCATGCACTCGCTGTGGACCTTGGGGGCTTCTTCCTGCACCTCCAAAGATTTCTACTGTACCCTCAAATATTAATTGTACGGTCCATTTTACCCTTCTGACTCACCTTTCTCTTAATTAGGTCAAAGTAATTAAAATATTTACTGAGGTAGGTGAACTGAAAGTTGAGACTTGGATTTGGTTCTTATGTTGTGTCTTGCGCCCTTCTCCCCCTCGACAAGTCACTTTCATTGCTGTTTTCAGAACCTCTATTGCTTTCACTATGAACTGTGTTTGCACTTTCGCTGCTCAGGTTTATCGAAACGTTGTTCCGTTTTTCAATTCTTTAAGTTATATCTTCTTAAGGTATGTAAGTTATTGTTGGACGTCCATCATCCATCATTTTGAAATACTATATTATGCATGTTCAACTTTCATATATCAACCATTTTATACAATAAGCTTTGTATCTACGGAATACCGAATGCATTTTTTGTATATAGTGAATGCATGTTTGTGAATGGTTATGAATGGATGATTTGTGTTTGAAGATGCTGATAAATAACGACATCGAAAAGAGAAAAAAAAAACTTAAAAAGCATAAACCCGGCTTTCGACATCCGGTTATGCCGGATTTATAAATCCGGTTCAAAAATTAAACAGATTTTGGTATCCGGTTTTACACAAAACCAATTTGTACACATACACCAATGGATTTAGAAATCCGGTTAAAAATTTAAACGGATTTAGAAATCCGGTTAAAAATTTAAACGAATTTTAGCATCCGGTTTTCCATATACACATACATCGATTTTCGAAATCCGATTACGCAAAAACGGATTTACAAATCTGTTTCACAAATTACACGGATTTCGATATCCAGTTAAAATTTTAAATTGTTTATATTTTTTGTGATTCATTATATATTTTATTTAATTTATATTTCTTTTATCAACTTTTAAAAATAAAATCTTTTGTTAAATATTTTTAATAAAAATATAAAACAAATAAGTGGTAATGATAACCACGGTAATGAAATAAAATATAATATATAAAATAAATAAAAAAACTGAATTACCGAAATTGGAATGTCGGTATACAAATTACTTAATATAGTTATATATAATATACACAATCTAAAATTAAATAATTAATATAAAAATATAAAAAATTAAAATTAAAATTAATAAATAAAATCAAATAAATAAATAAAAACATCAAAAGCTAATAAATAATAGATAACTAAAAACAACTTTAAAATAATTAAATATAATTAATCTAGATATTACAAAGACAAATATTTTAAATAAAAATTTATCATTATTAATTAAAAATTAAAAAAGTAAAAATAACTATAAAATATATAACTAAAAAATATATGAAAAATAAAATTAAAAATAAAGTAATTAAATGAATAAAAAATTAACAAATTAAAAAATATAAAATTAAATACATAAAAGCTGAAGTTTAAAATTCAAGAAATAATAAATACTAATAAAATATATTCTAAAATCAATTAAACAATAACTAAATAATATTAATCAAATTCAAATTAAATTTTAATTTTCTATGTTAAATAAATAAATAAAGTAAACTACCGGCATTTGAAAAATGCAGGTAACTTTAAAAAGAAATTTAATTTAACAACCGGATGATTGGCAGTATATAATTTTATTTAATATAATTTTATATAATATAAACAATCTAAAATTTAATAATTAATATATAAAATAAATTATTATAATAAAATCAAATAAATAAATAAAAACATTAAAAGTTAACAATTAATAAATAAGTAAAGTTAACTTTAAAGTAATTAAATATAATTAATCTAGATTTTATAAAAATAAGTATATTAGATAAATATTTATCATTATTAATTAAAAATTAACAAAAGTAAAAATAACTATAAAATATGTAACTAAAAATATATACGAAAAATTAAATTAAAAATAAAGTAATAAAATCAATAAAAAATTAAAACAAAAATAATAAAAATAAATACATAAAAACTCAAGTTCAGAATTAAAAAAATAAGAAATATTAATAAAATATATTCTAAAAACAATTAAACAGTAACTTAATAATACTAATGTAAAATTAAATTAAATTAAATTATATATGTAAAATAAATAAAAAGGAAAACAAACGGAATTGAAATGTCGGTATATAAATATCAATTTTAAATCAAAAAATAGTTAACGTACTGGATTTCTATCGCTGGTATATAGTTTTATTTAATATAGAATTAAAATTAAATAATTAATATATAATATAAAAAATATGAAATTAAATCTTAAGTAAAATTATATAAATAAATAAAAACATCAAGAGATAACAAATAATAAATAAGTCAAAATTATTCGAAAATAATTAAATTTTATTAATCTACATATTATAAAGTAAAATATTTTAAATAAAAATTTATCATTATTAATTAAAAATTAACAAAAAAAATAAGACAAAAAATTTAAAATAATAAAATTTTATTTAACATACTTATATAAAATATAAATAATCTAAAATTAAATAATTAATACATAAATTATAAAATAGTAGAAATTAAAACTTATAAACAAATGAATAAAAAAATACGAAAATTTAAATTATCAGCGGATTACCAATGCCGGTTAAAAAGAAGCTGATTTTGGATTTTTTAACTGAGTTTTAACCGAGTTTCGATTGCCGGTAGAAAATTAAACCGGGTTTCGAATGCCGGTAGAAAATTAAACGAGTTTACAATGTCGGTCCACAAATAAAACGGAGTTTGAATTCCGTTTAATCACTCATCGAATTTCAAATGCCGTGCACCATGGATTACGAAAGTTGAAGTTTTTACCAGATTTAGAAAGTTGGAGAATCTTTTTTAAGAGCAGAGAATCTTTTTTAACTTTTTTTACCGTTCAACAGTAAAAGGTTCAGAGGATATTATTGGAATTTTGAAATTTTTGGAAGTGTAGTAAAAGTCTTTGGAGGTGTAAAGAGAAGCCCCGTGGACCTTTATATACAAAAATGGTAAAAGGAAAACTGGCCCAAACACTGCACTGTATTATTTCTTTCATTCTAGTCCCAAAAACTTTTTCCATCAATTTTTAATATATTATTATTTTATTATTTTATTTCAAAAAAAATTATTTATATTTATTATTATCATTTAAATATAATATCTATTATTAGAAGGAATTTTTAAAATGTAATATTTCTTTTATAATACGAAATTGTAAATATTAATAAAATATTAACAACATATATAATATATAATACGATGGACTTTTATTTATCACTATAATAATCATGATAGAAAAGGGTGCGGTGACTATGAGCAAAATTTTAAATATAAATGAAAAAAATATTCATATTTTATAATTGAGTTAAATATGTTTTTAAGTACTAAACTTTAAAGAAAAAATTAAAATTCATTATTATTTTAAATTTTGATACGTTTCAATTTTCAAAATTTATAAATGAATGGACATAATATTTTGAAAATGAATTTGAGATATCTTAACAATGATAAGAATTAAAAAAGTATATAAATATGGTTAAATATTTTAAGTAAAAGATAAGACGGCTTATTACTTATAATTTAAAGAATTTATTTTAATTTAAAAGAATTATTTTAAAAAAAATAAGATTTGGTGAATAATTATTTAATTAAAAAAGATAATATTAGATAAGGTTAGATCTCATTAGTTGATATTCTTTTATACTGTTATTTTGTTACAAATAAAAAATATTTTGTAATATTGTTAGATATTATATATATTCTTATATATTTTTATATATATATATATATATATATATATATATATATATTTTGTTAGAAAATAATAAGTGAGAATAAAATATTGTATTGTCTTAAAAAATATTAAGATTATAAATATATGGGAGAAGAAGATAAATGAGAAGAGTTTTAATAGAAAGGCAACAACTAAAGGTAGAGCTGTCAAAATGGATTGGAACCTGCAAGTCAACTTGGCTCACTACGGGTTCGGGTTGGGTTGAAATATTTTTATAAATTTCAATACGGGTTGATTTTTGATTCGGCTCATTTAGAACCCGGTTCATCCGGATTGAACCCGTGGTGAGCCGGGTTGGTGAGCTAAGCCGCAGATAAAAGGGTCACACAAGTGTTTTTATTTTTTTATTAAGTTGGACTTTACATTTGGGTCATGTTAAGTTGTTTTTTTATCCAACACATAAATAATTTGTATTTTGTTTTTTATTTTGGTTTGTATTTGGATTCTATTAAAGTTTATTTAGATTTTAATTAGAATTACAATTTAATTTTGACTGAAAAAAATAAAAAATAAAAATTTTAATTAAGGGAACCCGTGAGCCAACCTGTGGTGGACCGGGCCGGGTTCGAATTTTTTTTTTGGTTGACTCACTAAATCATCAACTCGTGGTAGGTCGAGCCAGATCGGGTCGGATTACCCATTTTGACAGCTTTAACTAAAGAAAGAAGGAAAAAGAAAAAAGGAAAAAGAAAAAAGTTAAGAGTTTTTCTTGCCATTTTGCTTGTATGTGTATGATCAGTTAAACTTTGATTTGTTTTTGTTTAATTATTATGTTTTTAGATTTAAAAGATTTTTTATTTAAAATATGTTGTGATTTGGAGAAATTAATATTTGATTTGGACATAATTTTTAAATTGATATGAAAAAGATGCAAAACATTCGGGAGAGTGGTTAATATAAAAAAAATTATTATTTGAAATTTTCTTTTAGTTAAAAGTTTAAATATTTTTTTTTATTATTTTATATCATCATACTTTTCTTCTTCATTTCTCTATATTCATATTAATATTTATTATGCACAAAATTTCTTTTATCATAAAAATGTCATATATTCGTAGTATTATTGAAAAGATTATTAATTATTATAATTCTAAACATTGAGAATTAAACTTTTCGTTTATATAATATTTTAAAAATATTAATTTTCATATAACACTTTACAATTAAAATTCATTCAAAGAAGTTTCGAAATTTACTTTGTATTTACAAGTTTTATTCACATCATACTTTTTTTTTTATTATGACGTTAGTTTTGAACATTCACTACTTAATTTTAGCTTTAAAGCATTAATCTAAAAATTAATATATTGTCACACTCAAATGAATAGTTTCATAAAATTATTTTCTTTTCTAAAAAATAAATAATTGGCAAGTAGTGGACTTCATCCTAAGTAAAATAAATACTTTAACAATTATATTAATTTTAGACTCTTAATTAAAAATAAGACATTACATTATGCTAATATATTTTTCACTCCTAATCTTTTGAATCCAATTTTAGTTTGAAATGACATGTATTGATTTTTTTGTTTCTTTTAAGGAAACTGTAACCATTATTTTTATTTTTTTGTTTAAAATTCTTGGTGGTGGTTGATTCAAAGTCTATTCTTATATTAACATTATTTTTTCTTTAATAAACACAAGGAAATTTTATATTAATATTTAATTTTTCTTTAATAAATACATATAAATATGCGTTCAACGTAATTAAAATTATTATATTTTATACTTTTTTTCATTATATTAACAAGTTATTTGGCCATTTATTTATTTATTTTTTATTGATTTTCTTTCATGAATTTTGGATCTTGTGACAATATTGAACTATATATCTATCTACCAATTAAAATCCTTATGTTTGATAATCTGAACTGTTTTTAGCACGATCACACGACCAACGTGTGTGTACATTTTAATTTGGGCATGGCAGATTTTCTGACCTCTACCCAACGAGCCAAATGGATTTTCACTTCTCAAACTCTGGTACTTGTTTTGTTATTTTGTGTCTTTGCTATTCAATTAAATCAACATTCATAGTCACATTCGTTTTTCCAGCTGATGCTACTCTAAGTTTTTCTGCACAAAAGGGGCTTCAAGGAAAATGAGAAATTCTATTTTCTGCTATACTTAGTGTACAATTTACTGTTTTTCATTTTTCTTATATCTATTCTGTTAGGTTAAGAAATATGAAGAAGCTAATCAGAGAGCGAGACAAATTCTAGGGGAGGTATGCTTTAACCTAATGAACTGTATCATATTTTCTTGAACAATGTTTCCGCCGATGACTACTATTTTTTCTTTTTTTCCAAAAATAAGTATGGAGCAACTCTAATGGAAGTAGATGGTAATGGGTCTTTAACATATCCTGAACCCCGCAACACCGCAAAGGACGGTGGTAATGTTATTTCTGTAAATATGACTATTTTTTTTTTCCTCAATATGAATTTAGCATCTTGTCTTTATTATCTCTATTTATTTCAATAGGTTTTTGTTCCTCTGTTTGTTTTTTCGGATTTCTATGTTCTATTGTTCACAAGGTAGTATTCTATGTCAGCTGAAAAGCATTCTCGGACAAAACCTCTTAGTATTGAACAAGAAAAATGTGTAAGGGTCTATTATGAAAGCAACGTGCATAATGTATGTAAAAAATTCCCCTTGCCTCGCAAGGTCCAGGTATGCGAGCCTTTCTCTATATATTTTAAATGTAATTTTGAAGCATTATGTGCTAATGAGATGATTGGAGCAACACTGTTTTCTATGGTCAATCTTTTGAAATGGTTCATGATACACAGGCAACGGCCCTTATATTTTTTAAAAGATTCTATCTGCGATGGTCGGTGATGGAACATCAGCCAAAGTATATAATGTAAGTTTTAATTTAGTCTAATGAGGACCTCTAAACCTAGGATGTATTGCACTTGTATTTTGGCAACATTGAGTCGGAATTGAAATTCATCAATCGATATAGTGAATTCACTACTGAATTTATTTGAACATGTTGAAATTAGTTATAATGATTGCTTCTGGGTCATTGCTTGTGTGGTGTGGATTAGTCATTTTGTTTTGACTTTTTATTCTTTGAGCCAGTTATTTACTTCTTCTGATTTGGTTTGATTGATTACCTGTGTTTATATGTCTAAACTTCATTAAAGTCATTGTTGCATTTATTTGATTGACTTATCTATTTTCAAGTGTTTATTTACTTGCTAGTTTCTCAATATCTCATACCAAACTTTTCCACAGGTTGGCATGCATATATGCTGCTTGTAAGATAGAAGAATATTATGTGTCAGCCGAGGAGCTTAGTAAGTCCGTGGTTTTACAGGATCATCAAATGATTCTCAATTACGAAATGATAGTCTATCAGGTATGTACATGCCTCAAATAACAAAGTAATCTAAGTTTTATGTTTTGTTTTTGTTCATCTATGATGTGAAACCCTTGTTTTGCAGAGTTTGGAATTTGATCTTATTGTTTATGCGCCATATCGCGCAGTTGAAGGCTTCATAAACAATATGGAGGTTTGGCTGTGAGGAACTTTTAAAATGTTATTTTAAAACCATTGATGCATGTCAAAATAAATCCTTGTGCTTTATCTTTCTTCTGGATTAGTAATTGCATACGACTTGGCTGATATCAGCTGTGGTTTTTTTTTCATTGGGTTTACTTTATGCCAAAAATTGTGACTGTGGGCTTTATCAGGAATTCTGCCATTGCTATGAAGGTGATGATCAGCTCCCAAGACTCAAGGTACTAATCCTATTGTCCAATGTTATTATTGTCATATTGGCTATTCCCACATCTAACACTTGTCGGATGAACATGAACTTCCAATATATAGTTGTTGTTCCTTTAATTCCTTCTCTCATGGAACCATACTTTTTTTTTTGTTTAACTACTCTTCTTCCCTTGGTATATAATACTCTATGCATCCTCTTTAACTTAGACATGTTAACAAACTTATTGCTTTTCTTGTAACATTCGTATGGTAAATTTTCTTCTGATGTATAGACTTTGCAAGAAAAAGCAGACTTGGAAGTTGATAAAATGATGTTTACAGATGCATCACTTTTATTTCCTCCTGGTCAGGTATTCTCAGACAACTAACGTGTAAATATCAAAAGTCCATATTTTTATTAACATTACATAAAATTGATTAACTAATATTTTTTAAATTCTAGTTGTTTGTTTCAAAATTGGAAATATGCTTGTCTTTGCTTTCCTTAATCATCAGAAAACGGAAAACCTTGGCTACACTTCTCAAGGACTGATTTCAAACTAAACCAAACATTTTCTGGTCAAGCCAGTTTCAATATTCTAGTTTAGCGTTGTATTAAATTATTTTACTCCAAAATCTAACACCTGTCTGTCTTGTGACACAGTTGGCCTTGGCTGCTCTACGAAATGCAAATGCAATCCATAAAGTTATTGACTTTGATAGGTACTTATTATTGCTTTCTGATCCTTCCACTTGGTTTTTTCCCTTTTGTTGTTACAAGGTCAATAACGAAATGGCCTCGTGGAGTATGATATTGTAGTATCTTGACCCGAATTTTGTATTTGCTTACACTGGCGCTTAATTGCAGTTATCTCAGGAGCATTTTTGGCCGTCAGAGTTCCATGCATAAAATGTCCGAACTTTCTGAATCACTGAATGCTATCGATTCTTGGGTAATTGGTCCTCATTCTGATGTTTTTCATTGAACTGACCAAATGATGTTTAATTTCAAAGCAACATTTTTGTATTAGCCGGGAACCAATTTTCTTTTGTTTAACATGGACCATTGGGGCATTGGTTATCATAAATAGATGCAGGTTAGCAAATACGAGATTCCTTCTAAAAAGGTAAAAAATCATATTGACAGAAAACTGACGTCTTGTTGGGGTTTTAGCTCTCATGACGAGTACGTAACACTTCCACTTAACAAAATATTATATAGGGATAATTTGGTGTCATATAATAACTTTGTGACTTGGTTTACAGGGGAAAGAAGCAGGAGAAGAAATCGAAGCACAAATCTGAGAAGAGCTCAAAAGAAGCACAAAGTTCTATGCCATCTCCTGTATAGGTATATATGTTCATCTCCTATAGTTGGCAATTTGGTTTTTCATTTGGACACGAAGGATAAAATATTCTCTTAACCGACAGTTAACGTTTGCTTCACCTGTGTCCCTCATTATCATTCGTGTGACTTGTTTGTGACCAAGTGATCTAGTTTTCTCCAAATCTGATGCATGATTACATTTCACTTTTGCTGATGATCAACAGACATTTCTGTTTGAATATAAATCATTTCTCCTATAGCTTGCAAGGCTTGTAAATGCATAAATGAATAAACCGTATATATATAAATAGTACAAACCACTCACTGATCTAACTAACGTTCTTTTCGGTTCAACAGTTACGAATAAAAGAGGAAATAAGGTGGCGATAAAATATAAAAGAAAGCTGAACTAGAAAAGGAAAATTCATTTAACACAAGACATAAAACTATCTATCACTAAAATTTTCCTAGCGAGAGAAGCAAATTCATTTAGTTGCTCAACCTGAATTTGCTGAACTTTTGTGCTTTGATTCTAGTTTCTCTTCATTGCTTGTATGTTAGTTTACAATTTTCGTCTTCGTATGAGATTGTATTAATTTCTCCCGTAAATGTGTTTTTTACTTACGAAAATTTGGATTAGTTATTAACAATTACAAGCAGAAGAAATTTTCAAGATACAAGACCATCTTTTAAGTTTTCTAGCAACAGTTCATCGTAATAGCTGCTTAGATTTGGTAATGAATTATCTTAGAGACAACAAGTGCACTGTTCATACCTCTGACAAAAGGTCTTGGACATTGTATGAAAACCTTTCAACTTGAAGCAACTTGAAGCAATGAAGTCATGGCAATTTCTTTTAGTACTTCCATACCTTTTTGCACCTTCAAATATGTCTGAAAAACTCAAATTCTATGGTTCAAAAAATTTTTTTACAAAGTGATTTTACAAATAAAGATTTATTTTACATAGGACAATCCAAAAGTGAATTTTAGATTACAATCCGCAAAACAATTCTAGATTCAAATTATTCAATCTAAAAGTATATTCTGCATTGAATTATGCATTGAATAATTCGAAATATGTTTATTAATTGCATAATCCCAAAATATATTCTGAATTAATTTGAAATATATTTCTAGAATATATAATATAAAATTATTTAAATTCAAAATATATTAATAAATTTATAATTCTATTTCAGATTATGCAATCTAAAATATATTTTTTGAATTATACAAATCATGTCATATAAATATATATTGTATTGTGACATTCAAGACATCTTTTCGAATTCCACGATTAAGACCATTTTTTACTCTTCCAATCTCCCCCGAAACTATTGAGATGAAAAGAAAACAGAGAGTTGTCCGAAGTTCACATTCAAGACTACCTTGAACTGTGTTATCTGTCCAACTAATCAACACAAGAGGAAAACAACAGAAGGACTCTTCTGCTCTCTATGATAATGCTTTAGAAGTCAATTACCAAACAGAATCACAAGAGGAAATAAGTAGTGACTAAAAAATGTTAAACCCAATAAATTATTTTATAAACATTCCTCTGCCAGTTCAAGAAGTTAAATAGTGAAGTTATGGTTTAATTTTTATCTAAAATTATTGAGACAGCTTTAATTTTTTTTAAAACTACTAAAAGAAAACCCTACAAAATTTGATCAAATTTTATCCCTACTATATTGAAAATGTAAAACATAATTTATTCCTTTTCTTTATTGATTGATTTCTTTACTTTTATTATCTAAAATAATGATTCATTACTTTTATATAAAAATTGTTTTTATATAAGAAAAACAGAGTGTATGATGTGAAAGAAAATATGAGTGCAAAAAAGTTGGACTTTAATAAAAGTACGAGGTTCAGTAAGAAAATATGGGAGTAGATGAAGTAATTACCACTCGTCACATTTCAAATAACTATCTTTATTTTCTAAAAATAGGTGATAAACACCGTTTATTTTATAAATGATAAACGATTTTTTAGTTGTTAATGTTTTATATTCAATTTTGTCTCGATCTTTATCTATAATAATATATAAAAATGATTTTTTTTATTGTGTCTACATTTTATAATACTAATTTTATCCTTTACAATATAATTATTTATTAAAATTTTTAAAATTAATGGTTATTTTTACTTATTTTCTATAAATTTGTTTATCTTTTTTTCTTCTTTTTAATTCATCAACAATTAATTTCTCTATTCATTTCACTTTATTTTTAATAAATATAAATTTATTTTATATATTAACTTAATAACATTACACTATTATCACATATTAACACTATTAACATATTATCATTCATATCTAAAAAATGCGTACACACAGGCGTTATAGTGTAACGTCCCATTTAATTAATAAGCAAAATTAAAAGAAACGTCACACACGAATAGTATAGCAGCGTAGTCCTGGGGTCTTAAACACAAACCCTACATTATCCTAGGCACACCACGATGCCCAAAACTAAAACAAATACAAGGTGCAACAGAATCAACATAGGAAATTAAAATATAAACTAGTACATGGGTCATAGCCCAGAAAGAAAGCCCATAAAGTTGCAAATCCAGTCCAAGCAGACTATGCAATGGAACCTCCATCACCCTGATTATTTCGAGGAGTTCTCACCTCTGCTCACATCAACAAGTTGATGATCATTGCAAAAGAAAAGACCACACCACAGAACATACAACCATAAAATGTAGGGTAAGCTAGAGCACAAAATAATTTCTTCATGCAATCAGATACACTTTCGTAGTCAACTATACATACAACACCCAAACATGCTATGACTCTCAAACCAATACACTAAGACTCGACTCAACTTATCTGGATACATACAGTCTAGTCGGATTCAACGGATGCTTGCACTTTTGGTGGATACCTCTGCTCACCCCCGAGCTATGTGTTACAAGTGTTACAATGAATCAATTCCCTCACACACAAGGTTAGCCCTTAATGAGTTTCAGACCTCCTGTTACTCTGACCACAAGAGTGTTAGGATACAACCTTACCTTGAATCCTTACCAGACCATATAGATGGGGCACCACCAAGGACACCCACTAACAAGGGCCATGGAATTACGTTCCGACCACTGAAGCACGACCCTGAGATCCCACCTAGAGATCTCAAGGATTTATGCATTGACCGTCGACCAATCATACCCAAACAATCAAGGAAGATTTATCATGCATATACATATATTATGTCAACCTTTATTACCAATCCCTTTCATGTTTCAGATCAAATCCATACCAATTCATCATACTCCATCCATGAGTATTCCCATTCTAACTCATCTCGTTACCATGTCACTTTAATACCAACTTCCTCATTAAGATCACATGCTAAGTTCATGCCAAACCCATTATTCACAATTCATGAATCACATCACTCAAGCATTTTTATTTGTCTCATGCATTTAACACAATACTCCAATCCAAGCAAGCATTAACCATCCAAGATTCAAGGAAAACAATCACACATCACACTGCCTCGCCTAGCTCCTCGCTCAGGCTGAAGGGTCTCGCTCAGGCGAGAGGCTCTCGCTCAGGCGAGCCCTCTTCGCCCAGGCGAGGGCTCGAAAAGGGGAACAATAGCCTCACGCAGGATCTCGCTTAGGTGAGACCCCTCTCGCTTGGGCGAGATGCTCGCTCGCTTAGGAGCAACGTGGGTCGCTTAAGCGACCGCTCGCGTGAAGCAGCTTGGGCGAGCCTTTGTTGATCTCGCCTAGGTGAGACATGCTCGCTTGGGCGAGAAAACCAGTGCTCACTGCTGTTCTCTCGTGCACAAACACTCAACAGGTCACAAATGGCTCAATACTACCATACACAGGTTCACACCAACACACCAAGCATATTAAAATGATGAAACAGTAGCACAATCAGCACAACACAAAAGAAAAGGGTGAACCCTAGCCTCTTGTACCTGAAAACAAGCTAGCGGGACACTCCGACACGCACACAGAGAGCACGACTGTCCTAAGGATGGCCAAAGAGTTGAAACGAACGGTAAAACAGAAAAAGGAACAAGTTATTACCAAACCCTAACGGTAAAAATGGAAATAGGCCCAGAAAAGGGGAATCATGTGCTGAGGAGTGACTTACGTAGAGCGGAAACTTGACTTGAGCTAGCTTGAGGAAGGTTGACGGCTAACCCTAGCAGAGAGTGGCGGTTGCTCAAAGGAGGCAAGGAGACGTGTTTTCTGGAAAGTGAATGAAAGAATGGAATTAGGGCAGATTAGGGTCTAAATCCCCAATGGGCCAGCCCTTAGGCCCATTACATTAGGGCATCCCTTTTAATTTTGGGCAGAAAAGAAAAAAAGAATTTAGTGGGCCTTACACTATAGTGCCTATGTGGACTCTAGTATTTATTATTTTTGTTCAATTTAGTCTCATTTTTTTAAATGGAGTAATTTTGTCTCCATTTTTAAAATGGAACAATTTTGTCCCTTTAAAAATTATAAATTATATAATCACGTAAAGTAATGGTGTTACTCCTCGTTTTTTAACCTCTCAAAATTTTAAAATCACATTTGATTTTTAACCTCTTAAAATTTTATATCAATGGTGTTAGTCCTCATCCTTAAAATTTTCGATCTAATTTTAAACTAATTGTAATCCTAAACTAAAAACATTTAATAAAAATGTGAATTTTATCAAAAACATTATTATAACATTTATATAAAAATGAAATTTGGTTTCAATGTGGAAAGGGACCAAATTGTTCCATTTAAAAAAAATTAAGACTAAATTGAACAAAAATAACGTATATGAAAATCAAATTAAGTATAAAATATTGACTTTAACACAAAACATGCAGTTGAGTTTACACGTAGAGATTTTTTAAAAATGAGAAAAAACTAAAATAATTTAAAAATAAAAAATAAAAGTAAATAAAAAATTCATGAAGTAACACGTGACTAGCATTCTTCATTACCGCTAATTATTTAAACAATATTAGTAAAAAATGACCAAATTGAATAAAATTGAGACCTGATTGAAAAAAAAAAAATATTATGACTGAATTGATACAACTCAACAATAATGTAGACCAAATATATATTTTAACCTAACTTTTTAAATAAACCTTTTTCAATTAATTAATTATCATTTATTATTATCTAACCATATATAAAAACTAGTCCTGTGCGTACGCACGAGTCGTGCTATTTTTATTTTTTGAATTCTTTAATTTATAGTTTCTATTAGTTAGAAAAGCAAAATTAGTATCTTAGTATTACAAAAAGATATATTGTGATACATGTTTCACACTAACAATATATTTAAAATGACAATATTTGGTTTTAAGATTTTTTTTAAAAAAAATTTGTATTGATGTAAATCAAATAAAATTTGAATTAGTTATAATGTGTAATTGTACATGTTTTATATAACATAGTTAAATAATACAAATCGTTTGTAATTACGTATCAAAAAATATATAAATATATATATATATATATATATATAGAAGACATGTTATAATATAATTGATTTAATCATTATATATAGGTTTAACTAATTAAGATATAAATAAAAGACAAGTATATTATAATAGACTTAATAATTACTAGCGTGATATTATATTAGTAAGTAATAATATTGTAATGTTGTTAAGTTAATATATAAACTAAACTTATATTTATTAATAATAAAGTAAAATATATCAGAACAGATAAAAGAATAATCATTGATAAATAAAGAAGAAGGAAAGAAGTAAAGATAGCCAATTTTATAAAAAACTTGTAAAAATAACAATTAATTTTAAAAAATTTAATAAATTATTATATTTAAAGAGTAAAATTGGTATTTTGAAATGTGAAAAAAAAAGGAAAATTCCCCTATATATCGTTACAGATTTACGGTTTTAATTGATTAAAATATAAGTCTTAGTATATACTTCTTAGATATTGTGTTATATTGTGTTAAATGAAATAACAACATATTTTATTCTTTAATAGATTACTTTAAAATTGATTACTGTGCTTTGTCAATATCAATTGTTCATCCTTAAAACAACCAAATACATATTCTATTCTATCAACACTTTTGGGCTTTATTTAATCAATTAGAATTTAGATTCGAGATTTGCAGACAAATTGGCAAATATTTATTGGAACTTCAATTGATTATGAAACTGTTCAGAAATCATCTGATATAAAATTACAAGATAACTATAATGAGAAAAGAGGTTCATTTACCTCTAAGTTACATGAGAGCAAGTAGAACATAATCCGCAGAGATACTTATAATAAGTATATCAATATAAGAGAAAAACAATTAGACAAGTATTAACATATTTTATGCCCAACACAATATTAATATATAGAGTTCCAAACCTGAAGAGAGACAACAAGACGATGGTTTGGTAGAAATATAAAGCTTGACAGGAAGAAGAAAATGAAGTAGAAAGTCTTCAAATTTTATTCAATAAACATGAAGTAGAAAATCACTGGTAAATCAAACAACCTTGTATAGATGAACACAAATCAAGACATATACTTCATGGCTGATTTTCAGAGACCTGGACGAAGCCATGTCAACCTCGGCGAAGCACCTCGTTTGTGGTTTGCTCTAAAGATTGAAACATGTTAAAAGTATACTTAGAATGAGTCAAATTCTTCTTACAATATAGGTAAATAAATGATAAAAATAAAAATATAGTTATATTTCACAATCTCCATCAACAATAATAAAGAGATCAAATAATAACTTAAACATTAATTTAAAAAAATAATAAAGTTAACCATAGCCAATACAAAGTAAACAATCTAAATAATAATGTCTCTCTAGAAGGACATCATGTCCTATTTTTAAGAGATTAAATTACGCAATGACATATATAAACACTAAATCTCTTAACATTATCATCAAATTTTCATATTAAATTTTTAAAGCATAAAAACAATCCCTCGTGTGAAACATCAATTTGGAACAATGTCTAACAAAATTGTAAAACTTTCAAAAACAAACAAATAAAAGCAGAAACCATATTTAAAAAATCATACTCAAGAGACAAGTGATTATACTAACCTAGTTTCCATCCCAACTATAATTTGAAAAAACATAAATAACTGTTAAACATAACAATGTACCAAACAACTAAAAATATAACAATAGGGCAACTTAAAATAGTTTTAAAATCTAAATAGCTCCCAAAAATTTAAATGCAAATGCGTACTGCAAATTTTAGATATATAAATCAAAAGACGTACACATTTAAATTCAAATCTTAAAGAATCCAAAGATATTTAAGAATAAGGAGTACAAAGAAATTTAAATGTTCTATAATCATAAAGATTTGACATAAATCTCACCTCTGATTGCTCATAAGTGGCCTGAAAACACAAATAGAAATAGAAATGAATAGAAAATAGAAAAATAAAAGTATTCTATCAATTACACGGGATAACATAGAATAGGCTTAACAAATATAACCATGTGAACTACATTAACTCATTTTATGTTCCTTAATCCTAAATGTTTGACACAAATCTCAATTCTAATTGCTCATACTATAGCTTGAAAAATAAATAGAAAGTAACAAAAAATAGAAAAATAAAAGTAATTTATCAATTACACTAGACAACATAGAACTGACCTAACAAACATAACCATAAGAACATATTAACCCATTAGTAAAATTAGTGATATTATACATGTACCGCAAAATATGCAAACATTAATCCATTGAGAAACTCAACCCACAACGATAGACATCATAGGAGCAACTAAACCCACAACAATAATGAAACAACCCCATAAATACAATTGATGGGAAAAGTAGCGAAGGATACCTCAGTGGGTGACGTGTGACTCACATGGTCTTGAATGATTTAGATCAAACTGGGAAAGGGTGTGTGGCTTTTGATCTTTGTAATGAACAAACCTCACAACACACCAACGATTCAAGTTGTAAGATGGTAATGAAATATTATACAAAAGTAATCAAGTAAAATGATGAACATAACAATAAAGCTTACCTTATCAAACTCTAAACTTCTGAAGAAAAACCTTAATTATAAAACCCTACACTGTAACATCTCGGTCGGATATTACTAATTTTAAATAATATAAAATAAAAGAAATAATAAAGTCACATTTATTTAAATGTCTTTCCCAAAACACGGGAAACTAAAAACATTTAATAAACTCATCCAATTAAACCACAGTGTTCCAATAATCCATACTAGTTCATATCTAGTAAAAAAATGTGGTTAAAAAAAAATCTAAAATTAAAATGATAGTAAACTTCCATAAAAATCTTTCCCACACTAGCCCCTCTCCAGCTCTATGCCTCACCAACATCACTTGGAACGTCATCTGTTCCCGTGTGACAAGTCACACGATCATCGCCACACACACAGAAAGGGTGAACTCATAAACAAATAATATATATATATATATATATATATATATATATATATATATATATATTAATAAAATCAAGATACACCAAACTATTTTATTCTAGTTAATTCTTGACCAAGACCTTATTATCCCAAGGTTTTTAAACCTACAAGTCACACAAATAATTGACCATGGACTCAGGATATATGATGCTTTCATGAACCTGCCCGCTCGTGGTCCCACCTCTATGAACCTCCCCGCTCGTAGTCCAACCCTACGGACCTCCCCGCTCATAGTCCAACACACGTGATCCACCAACTACGAACCTCCCCGCTCGCAACAATTCTCAAGTGTGAGCACAAAACATACGAACCTCCCCGCTCGTATCCCCACACAAGAGCATCATGATATGAACCTCCTCGCTCATATCATCATGTGTTCACCACCATCATTGAACCTACCCGCTCATGATACAATCAACATCTCTTAGTCCAAGTCTCACATCACAACATCAAAACGAAAATTAACAAAAGCACACTGCACTATACAAGGTACATACTCAAGCTGGTCTTAGGGATTCCAATGCTTCTGTAACATCCCGATCGGATATTACGGGTTTAAATAATAAAATAAAATAAGAAAATAAAATCACATTTATTTTAAATCCATTTCCCAAAAATGCGGGAAATTTCAAATAATTTATTTCATAATAAAAATAACTCTAAGTTCAAATCTTCTCAAAATTCAATAAAATATCAAAACAGTCTCATAATAGATTACATCTTTATTCCAAAACCATAAATGATAAAACTCTATAAAACTGTTGCCATGAGTTTTCCTTGCTCCGCTGCTAAGCCTCACCAGATCCACCTGCAACATCATCTGCTCCCATGTACCGTGTACACGATCATCGCCAAACACAAGTAGATACGGTGAGATAAAAATATATATATATATATATATATATATATATATATATATATGGCACAAATATACAAATCACACAATCACCACCATGTTATTCGTGTTCTACATCTTCTAGTGAGTACCTCTAGGTGTCTTGCTGCCATACCTATCGGCCACAACCGATAGAGCACGTGCGGGAAACCATGCTAAGGATCACACACCGTAACGCCAGGTGGAGTTTCCAATACGAACATAGTTCATAACGTCCTAAGACTACCAAACTCATCAGCTAATTACTGAGGAGGGCAATTTATCTGGACCCATCCGTATTGGTCACAACAACCACACTCACACCGACAACACTCGCCAACCCAAGCCACAACTCAAGAGTTTCTCGTGTTCATCCGCCATCCCGAGCCACAACTCAAGAGATGTTATTCCAAGCCACAACTTAAGGAATACCACATGCTTAACCCTTATCCTGAGGCACAACTTAAGGGATACGTTCCGAGCCACAACTCAAGGAACACCAGCAAACAGACCCTTAAGATATCCTAGAAGCCTTGTAGATCACGAACATAAAATCAACAACCCAAGGCTGCTGTAGTAAAATTGCCTGGCGGGGACACGTATCACCAGGTGCTAAGTGCCTTAGTCTTTACTGCCACTGCAACTATCATCTGGCGGAACTTCCTTTGCTGCCAAGCACCACGCGCCTTAGTATTCACTGAACTGCAGACTCCGCCTGGCGCACCCCTCCTTATCGCCAAGTGCCACCGTGATCCAGAACCCCTTGTTTCTACGCTGTCGCCTGGTGGGTCGATCACCACCACCAGGCGCTACACCAGTACTTGCGCATTACTGGTTTTGGTTCAGATTCAAGCACACTCCACACAGGTTGCTCTCATTCTAGAGTATCCCTAATGAAAGGCATTACCATCTATAACGTTCCAGGCCTTATAGCACCTCACATGTGCATTCATCCCCTAGTCATATAGATCATCCCAAGCATGCTCAAATAAAATATAAGCAACAAAACTTTAATAATTTTAAGCACATCATAACAAGCATAATACCAATCTGCTGCAGCAAAATCGCTTGGCGGGGGATACATACCGCAAGCGCTGCCGCTTCTAGATCGCCTAGCGTTATAAACCCAGCGTCGGGCGGTTCCTGTTCTGTGAAAATATGAAAAACAACGTTTTTCGTGAATCAGAACACCACACAACTCTAGTATGGCGTCTGACGGCCAATTGGGTGCCGCTAGGCGGTTCCTGCACCTGCGAACCTTACCCCCTTCACAATAACTCTTATTTCCATCAATTTAAGACTCCATAGTATACAATCCCAGTTATTAGGATTACGGTTCATCCCTAACACTTCCCATTCACGACTTCATTCACATTTTCCCCTTAGATTGCTACCACTATAGAAATTCCCAATTCATCAACCCTAATATACAAGTTCATACAATTTTCACTAAATTGAATCCACTAGTATATATACTACATCAAATTCTGACTTCTAATAATTTCCAATTGAATCCACTTGTATATATTACACCAAAATTGGGTCAAATCCACTCGCGTCGCCTAGCGGGTGTTCATCGTCGCCAGGCAATTCAGCCAAAAACCCAAAACCTAGGTTGCAGCTATGTGTCGCCTAGCGGCCAGGGAGCTGCCGCTAGGTGGTTCTTCTTCAGGAACCCAAAACGAATGCAAAAATGATGTGTCGCCTGGCGGTAATTCATCACCCGCCAGGCGATTTCTGGAAAAAAATTTAGAAACACAAAAATCACATGAATAAGCAGAATATGTGCATCCAATTCATCTTACATCTCAAGAAAATAACGACACGAAAAAAAATAACGGAGTCCAGCTCCCCTAACCTGAATTTCTCGCTTTAAAATGGATGATTATAGAGTTCTTCCTTGATCACCAATTTCCTCCCTTGGCTCCAACCCAATTCAGCTCCTTTGCTTACTCTTTAATCACTTTGTTTCCTCTGAATTTGTGTACCTTGCAACACTATAATTTACCGATCTCAAAAAACCCTTCCAATTGTCTTAGTTTGCCTTTTTATTATGGTCCTTAATTGTGGTTAATGACCAAAAAAGAAAATGGCATTAAAATGAATGTAATCGCCATTCAAATTCCATTATGAGTTGTTTTTCAGCCACTCTTGGCTTCCTATGCCCTTTCACCTTCATGCCACAAGGAATTTTGGCAAAAAAGAAGCTTAATATGGTTCTACCAAGGTTTGAACCCATGACCATGCCAATGCCAACTCAATACACAACCATTTAACCAATTCATGTTTTGTGATGATTAATATAATTCTATGATTATATTATCACTCAACATGATCAAACATATTATTAAAATTAACAGATCAAATAACACACAATTAGCATACATAGGACTCGAACCCAAACAAGTACTCTAAACCATTTGAGCTAGTACTTTTCCATGTTACACTAATCAATATTAATTACCATAAAGGCTCCCACTACTCACATTTATTAATTAATTAATTAATTTTCTCTGGTTTTACAGCTTCCACGAACCTGCCCGGTCGTTGCCCAACTCTACGAACCTCCCTGCTCGTAGTCCGACTCTATGGAACTCCCCGTCCGTAGTCCAATACACGTGATCCAACAACTATAAACCTCCTCGCTCGCAACAGCTCTTAAGTGTGAGCACGAAACATACGAACCTCCTCGCTCATATCCTCGCATGAGAGCATCATAATATGAACCTTCCCGCTCATATTATCACGTGTTCATCACCAGTCATGAACCTACCCGCTCATGACAATATCAAGCATATCCCAGACCAGGACCAACACAACAAGCCATGCAAAACGTATCACAAACGCCCCCTGCCATTGCATCATCACCTGATGCAGCCTAAACGCCGCCAGGCGAAATGGCTGTGCTACCCGCTTGGCGGTTCCATATCACCGTCGGGCACCACAACACACAAGACTTCCCTGTTTCCTACCATCGCCTAATGGTCCACTCTGCATCGCCAAACGCTACACTAGTGATGTGACACTACTGGTTTTAGGTACTCTAATTCAGCTCCTAGCATCCAACCATTCAATTCTTACACCAAAATTTCTAAGAAAATTTATCATCATAAGACAAAAATACTACAATAATGCGTGACATATTTTGCAAACTATAGACCTCAAATTGACGATCCGACCGGTCAAAACAAAGAATAGCATGTTAAGAACCAACTATCCAAATTTGAGCTTAATCCAATGGTTAACGAGTCAAAAAAATCAATTTTAATATGAGTGCGTAAATTAGAAAAAAAACGTAGTCGCCCAACGAGAGTCAGATACCAAAAAAAATGCGAAAATCAGCGTTTTCTACACAAGATACCTATTTTAAAACGCTAAGCATTCCAAAATTTCACAGAACAAAGCTACCAAACGTTCCATTATCGTTTTACATAACTTCCGAATCCATTTATATATAAATAATTCGTATATCAATTATCTCATCCAGAAAATACACCATTTACCAACAACAACAACAACATTGAAAATAAACCAACAACAACAACATTGCTAAAAAAAAAATCAACGTTTTCACCAAAAAAAAAAAAAAAAAACTGAAAACTGTTGAACCATCTTGCAACTTAGCAATCCAAAATACTATAATTTTTATTATATACCTTTACGTAAACCTTTTTTTTTTCTCTTTTAACATACTGTGGCCGAATAGTTCAATGGCTTCAAAATTGTTATATATATATATCTCGTTAGTATATTTTATGTATAACTATTTCGTACATCAAACGGTGCCAAAGAAACAAAATAAAAATATCTCATAATGTTAATTTTCATACCATATATCTTAAATCATTAATACCTTTATATTAAAAGGACATCCTCACTTTAAGTAGGATATATAGATTATTCCATATCAAACAAGCAAATGCATCACCTTACTAAAATATATATTCTTATAAAAATTATACATATTATACAATTTTTTTTATTTTTTTTGCTTAACACCATATTAACTTTAACTTTATAAAAAAGACACTAGTTACCCAATATATTATTATTCCGTAAACCACCGCATAAACATCCACTGATCATACTTAATATATAAATACATACGTGGTTTATATTTCTTCATAATGAATATATAAATTCACACACTCATTTTTTTTTTATATTTTTATATGAATACCTATAATATATCTACGTGAAATCCAGAATTTCAGTTCACCTTCAAATTCATTTTAGGTATCTTTTCATAAAGCTTCCACTACATCCAATTCACCTATGTAGTTTTCCAAATCTTAATGAACTTTTACACTTCCATTATCTAATTTCGTTTTTAACCCATGTTCACACAGTTCCCTCTAATCCAAATCTCCACACGTATTCACTTATGAAAACACCTCCAGCCCCCAAAAGAAAAATAGACAAAAGATCCTAAATTTTCTTTATTCACTTGCGTATCAACAATTCACTAAGAAATCTCACACTTTAACATCTTCATGAGTCTTATAACACAATAATATGAATCACCACACCACATATACAAGAAAAATATAGATAGTTCCCCTTATCACGCCCCATGGGATCAAGTATATTATTAAAATAATAAAACAAGTAAATAGGTACACTAATGGCATACATAGGACTTGAACCCAAATATTCTCAAGACATTCAAGTACTCTCAACCACTTAAGCTAGCATTATTCCTTTATCGTAATTCTTCGCATCAATTACTATAAAGATTCCTATAATTGCGTTTAAATAAAATAAATATTTCTTTATTTATTTAATTTTCTCGGGTCTTACATACACCATCGAAGAGGAAACAAAATATATATATATAGGGAGAAATTGAGTAGGGATCCATTTAGTCAAAAAATAACTGTTAAGTGTATTTAATTATCTATCACATAATTATTTTTTATCTTATCTTTCTATTTTATTTTAAATTGACATTAATATAATAATAGGTGTATTTAATATTTTATTAACAAATTATTAATATATTTTATGTAAACTTTTTTCATTCTTTTATTAATATATTTAATAATTATTTAAGATTTTTTTTATTGTAATTGTTTAGAATATATTTTATGTAAACTTTTTTCATTCTTTTATTAATATATCACATAATCCTTTAGTCTGTCATATTTTTTTTTGGATCAATGAGTGGTTTCTTGAAGTCTTAGAGAGAGATGACGTTGGTGCTTACATCTTTGTATCTTTGTATGCATATGTAATTTAAAGTTTCTTATGTTTTTTGTAAAGAAAATCCTTGTGCTGATAAGTTATCTAATTTAGTTTTCATTCATAGAAAATAATAGGGGTGATTTAATGTTTTAACTCCATATATTTATTTAGATTTTTTTCATAATAGTTATAGTTTATCTATGTCTCGTGAAATATAAATTTTATCATGAGTTTGATGTGGTCTCCCATCCTTTGAATTCTTTTATTTTATTTTTTAATAAAATTTCATGTGATACAAATGATTAATGAACTTAGACGATTGAATTGATTTTTAACATGACTTTATTTGAAAATAACTTGTATTTTATTTTAAATTAAATACTTATATTTTAAATAATATGTGTACTTCATATCTTTTATTAGGGATTCCAGCAAATAGTTATCTTCTCTACAATTTTCATTAATATGCATCTAATTATTATTTATTATTATTTTAATTAATATATTAATGAAGTAATAATTATTTTAATTAATATGTTAATGAAGTGAGAAAAGAGGGATTGTTTTTTCAACAAAGATATTAATGATTCTTTCATAAAAATTTTAAGTACATTTATTATCCAATTAATATCTTTTTAAGTATATTTATTATTTAATTAATATGAAAGAGACTAAGATCCCTATTTAACATTAGGAGAATGTTAACCAATGTCCTAAGGACACTATTTAAGAATAATTAATTGGTATTGGTTTCATCATTCTTACATTGAAAGTTGAAATAATTGAATACATTAATTAAGATAGCATAAATGCATATAACAAATTTTATAAAGACAAAAATACCTTTTTAAATTTTTAGACAATAACGTGTACTGATACAGAAGAATGACTTTATAATTTTTAAGATCTCTACTGTATTTATAATTAATAATTTCAAATATTTAAATATTGTCTGTCTTTTTAATACATGAGATCTTGTTAAGCTAACAGGAATGTTGGAAAAGATTCTTGGGAGGTCAAAGAAAGAAAATTGGATGAAGTCTAAAATTAACACTTTAGTTGCTTTTTTTTATAAATTTTTTTAGATGTTTAATACTATTTTTTTTTTGCTGATTGTTTTGTTAATTTAAACATTCATATGTTTAATTATATTTAATTTTTAGCAACATTAAATAAAATATGAAACACACTTGTACAACATTTATGGGCATTTTAGTCTTTTAAATAAAATAAAATTACATGAATGATGATTAGATCATATTTAATTTAATATCACACTTACCTACGTATTTTTTATAGGATTCAACACATATTAATTACCTTAATCAGTGCCCTAAGGGTGTAACATCCCGTCCGGATATTACGAATTTAAATAAAATAAAATAAAATAGAAATAATATTCAACATCATTTATTATAATTCCATTTCCTAAAAACACAAAAAATTTAAATCTTTATTTCATCGTAAAATAATCTTAAATCCATACTTATAAAATTCAAATAAAACATTCAACTCCTATAATATTAAAGTTTACAATTTATTCAAAATCATAATAAAAACTCTGGTAAAATTTTCTCCCAAACTAACCCCGCTCCAGCTCTATGCCTCACCAAATTCACCTGTAACATCATCTTCTCACATGTAACGCAATACACCATCATCGCCAAACACAAGTAGATAGGGTAAGCTACAATATAAAACACACTTATATAATTCAAATATATAAGCACATACGCACATCAAAGGATTTCTATCCGTTGATTCACTACCACATGGCCACCACCATGTCATCCATGATCTACATCTTTAGGTGAATTGTAAGACCCGAAAAAATTAATTAATTAAATAATTAATTAATTAATAAATGTAGGTAGAAGGCGCTTTATGGCATTAATTGTTGTTTAATGTGTTGTGGAAAAGTATTAGCTTAAGTGGTTGAGAGTACTTTGATTGTGTGAGAGGACTTAGGTTTGAGTCCTATGTATGCTAATTATGTGTTATTTTTTAAATAACTATCTTTATTTTCTAAAAATAGGTGATAAACACTGTTTATTTTATAAATGATAAACGATTTTATAAATTACAGTAGGCAACATAGAACTGACTTAACAAAACAAACATAACCATAAGTACTACATTAACCCATTAGTAAAATTAGTGATATTATACATGTACCACAAAATAAGTAAACGTTAATCCATTGAGAAAATAAATCAAAATTATATAATTGAACCCCTAAAATAAAACAAAAATATATTAATCAATAAAATAAATTTAATAAAGTAAACTAACAATGAATAATCTTACCTTTTTTTTAACCCACAAAAATAAACATCATAGGAGCAACTAAACCCACAACAATAATGAGACAACCCCATAAATACAATTGATGGGAAAAGTAGCCAAGGATAAGACATACCATTTGTTGGATCCTAGCCACTGATGAGTGTGTATTTTTGTCCTCATTCAGTGTTTAATTATGGGTATTTAATTGAATTTATGTGCTTAAAGAGTGATTTAATTAACAATTATCATAATTAGGCTATTTGAACTTGTATGATAAAAATGTCTTAAAAAGTGATTTTTAGCTGCATAAATTATTTTTGGATATTTTAACGTTTGTTGATGCAGTTGAAGTTAATATTAAGCTTATTTAAAGGTGGAAAAATAAATTGATTGAAATTACAAAACACCTTTAAATAAGGCTAAAATCAACAAGTTCGGGAAAAATCATTTCTGCACCCCTATTTATTACTTATACACTCCCCTCTTTCTAAATGGGTCTCATCAAAAACCTATTCTGCACTCCCTAATATGTATATTTACACCCCTCCTATCACTTAAACCCAACTCACTCAGATCATGCCATGTGACAATCCCTAACTTTCAAATTTGTCCAACCACATGATGACACGTGTCATAATCCTCCACTCACTAAACTGACCAATCATACACTGCCACGTCACCATCTCCTAAACTGAAACCCTAACCCTAATCTTTCTCCTCTCCCACCATGGCAGCCACCGTCCGTCCTCCAACCAGTCACGGCCACCACGCCGGAAAGCACGAACCATGGCAGCACCGCAGCAACACTTCGTTCACGCTCCAGCGAGACCAGCGCATCCACCATCACCTCCAACTTTCTCGGAGCAGACAACAATGAACCAGAAACGAAATGCACCTACTCAGCCGCCACTCTCGCCGGAACAGACCTGCCAGTCACGGCCATCCTCCATCATCTTCAAGCTACGCAAATCTGGAGTAGAGCCACCACAGTTCAATCGCTGGCAGCAACCTTCTTTGCAGCTGCAGAACAGATCTCCACCATCTTCATTCACGAACTGCATTGCGAGAACCAGAATCTGCACCATGAGCTTGCTGCCATCGCGCCAGAATTCGTACAACCACCGTTAGCCGCCCAACTGCCAAGGGAGGGAGAAGAGTGTGGGGCGGAAACCCTAATTTTGGGAGAGAGAAGGGAATGACACGTGTCAGTCTGCTATTACACAGTCAAACTGGTCAAATCTGGTCAACTGGTCAATGGGGCAGCAAAGTTGGTCAAATCTTGTCAAAAAGTCAAAGACTGGTCAAAGGAGAGGGGTTTAACTGCAAATATTGATATTTTTGGATGTCTCTGCAAAATTGGACTACAAAATTGAAAATGGGCTATTTAGAAAATTAATACAAATATTATTTGGTGATAATTTATCTGATATCTTTAAATAATTAATTTATTTAATTATATCATAAATTATTAACCAACTATATTTATCAAATAGTCTATATCTCTCCAAATATCTTTGAATATTTATCTTTATCTTTATTTTAAAAGATATTTGAGAGGTTTTAGTAACTGAAAAGCCCAGTCCAATTCCTATATAAAGAGACCAAGGGAGAAGCAGAAAAACAAGTTCGAGACTTTGGAGTTTTGTAACCCTTAGGGGTGCCTAATTTCGTTTCTTTTCTCTCTCTTTTCTTCTCTCTATTCTTCTTTTGTATTCCATGGATTGCTAAACTTCTTGGGTTGATTCCATTGTAATTTCATTATGGATTTTGAGGTTAGAATGAATTAATTTCTTTGTTCTTTTTATTATTGTTGAGGTTTTCATTCATCTATGTCTTTTATCTTTAAATCACGTAAGAAGTAATGATTTTAAATCTATATGCATGTTGATCATATGAATCCAAGGGTTTTTAAATTTAATTGAGACTTTACTTTGATTTTATTTAGAAACTTTCATGTGATTAAATGAGTTTTTACCAATAATTGAGACTTTACTTTGGTTAAAGGTATTTGCTCTAACTACAATTAATTGAGACTTTACTTTGATTAATTAAGCTTTTTATTTGGTGAGGAGATAAAAGAATAGACATGATTAAGCATAGTAAATTCGATTGAGACTATACTTTGGTTGAATTTACTGTGGATAATCTAAAAGTTCTCACTTTTAATTGAGACTGTACTTTGGTTGAAAGTGAGAACGCTAACAAATTAATTGAGACTTTACATTGATTAATTTGTAAATCAATAACAATAATTAATTGAGCAATAATCTTTAGATAACCGATGATGAATCTAATTTGAAAAGGCAATGGAATCAATCTATTTTCTTTACTATTGTTTCTATCTTATTTTATCTTTTTATCTTAATCCTCTCTTCTATCTTAGTGGGTGACGTGGGACTCACATGCTCTTGAGCGATTTATATCAAACTAGGAAAGGGTGTGTGGCTTTTGATCTTTGTAATGAACAAACCTCACAACATACCCACAATCTAAGTTGTAAGATGGTAATGAAATATTATACAAAAGTTGTCAAGTAAAATGATGAACATAACAATAAAGCTTACCTTATCAAACTCTGCACTGCTGAAGAAAAACCTTAATTATAAAACCTACACAATCGAAGGGGAAACAAAATATTAACCTCAAATATTAAGTGAATAAAAATGAATCTGAAATGAACATGTTTGGATTGGGACAAAAAACTTTTTTGAAAACATAAAAGGGAGTTGGCTAATGGTGGCAAAGACAATAAGGCGAACTTTGAGAACGAATCGAAATGGTTTTGTGAATTGAAAAAAGAAAGAAGAGAAAGGATAACACAAAAAAAGAACAATTACACCATCAACCCCATTTATGATCCTTAGGGTTTCAGATAGCTAGAGAAATGAAAAAAAAAAAGTTGGAAACATCTCTAAAAAAACACAAACGAACACAAATATTACTCGGTGAATAAATATGGAGAAAACACAAAATGGAAAATGCAAAATGAAATTGGAAGAAGAGAAAACCTAGAAGAAGAAACCCAAAAGATGAAGATGAAGAGAAAGCGAAATGGAAAACCCACATGTGAAAATGAAAATGTCAGCCACGGAAAAGAGAGAGAAGGACAATGATTTTACAGAAAAAACCTAAAAATTTAACACGTGTCAAAAATTTAGGTTGGGTTAAATGAGTAAATTTGGTGAACGTGTAGTAGATATCTAACCATATTTAAGGATATGTCATAGTATCTAATAATATCTAATATTTTTAATTAAATAATTACTAAATCTTTCTATCTTTTACTTAAAATATATATTTAATCTTATTTATTTATTTTCCTAATTATTATAATGTTACAGGTTTTATATAGATAATTAATAGAGGCAGTACCATGTTACACTAAAGAAAAGGAATAAAAGTTGGAAAAAAAGCATGACACTCACTTTTATAACATTCTCCGATTAGAACATTGAGTGTATTATTATTATTATTATGATTCTATGACATGCTTTAAGCTTTGCGATGTTGACGAAGCATGTTAACGAAAGTAAGAGATATTATATCAAGTTCCCAATAGACTTGGTTTTCCGTTTTTAAAGGAGATTTTGTTTTCCTTTCCTCGAAACTGTCGTCACACATTACACACTGAGTGGTGGCATAGCTCAAAATGTCTGCAGCTTGGGAGAAATTCTTGGACTTGAAAGCAACGATGGCATCATCTAAAAACTTAAGGGACTGCAAGTAAAAATCAGAGCAACTTTGTAAGCATCCCTTCGTGTATTGATCAAAACTTTTGTCCTTCAAGAGCTTTGAAATGATGGAAAGCACGTTGGTTCCGTTGGACTTGGCAAGTTGAACTGAAATGCCCACAAGATCTTCGAGGGTGGTGGGTGGTGGTTGCAAGTTAGAGGAGGTTTCTTCAAGGGCTGCAACACAAAAATCATAGCTTAATGGTGGGTTAATCTTCGAGGCCTCCTTGCAAGATTTAGAGATAAAATTAGAACTATGTGAGCTTTGAAACAAAAAGAAAAACACAATAAAAATCATTGGTACGTTCAAAGCAAATTTCATTCTCGACTTCTTTTTTTCTTATGTTTGAGTGTGTTTGTGAGAAATGTGATACAATTTAATCCACACATCATACAATATATATATATATATATATATATATATATATATATATATATATATATATATAGGGAGAAATTGAGTAGGGATCCATTTAGTCAAAAAATAACTGATAATTGTATTTAATTATCTATCAGATAATTATTTTTTATCTTATCTTTCTATTTTGTTTTAATTGACATTAATTAGATAATAGGTTTATTTAATATTTTATTAACAAATTATTAATATATTTTATGTAAACTTTTTAAATTCTTTTATTAATATATTTAATAATTATTTAAGATTTTTTTTATTGTAATTGTTTAGAATTTAGTTATAATAATTTATAATTAGATATATTTAAATATATTCACTTTGGAAGGCTTTGGTTGGAAAGTGATTCTCCTTTAGTCTGTCATATTTTTTTTTTTGGATTAATGAGTGGTTTCTTGAAGTCTTAGAGAGAGATGGCGTTGGTGCTTACATCTCTGTATGCATATGTAGTTTAAAGTTTATTATGTTTTTCATAAAGGAAATTCTTGTGCTAATAAGTTATCTAATTTAGCTTTCATTTATAGAAAACAATAGAGGTGATTTAATGTTTTAACTCTATATATTTATTTAGATTTTTAGATTTTTTTTTCCATAGTAGTTATAGTTTGTCTATGTCTCATGAATATAAATTTTATCATGAGTTTGATGTGGTCTTCCATCCTTTGTATTCTTTTATTTTATTTTTTTAATAAAATTTCATGTGATGCAAATGATTAATGAACTTAGGGATGTAAGCAATTGAATTGATTTTTAACATGACTTTATTTGAAAATAACTTGTATTTTATTTTAAATTAAATACTTATATTAATTAAATAATATGTGTACTTCATATCTTTTATTAGGGAATTTCAGCAAATAGTTATCTTCTCTACAATTTTCATTAATATGCATCTAATTATTATTTTAATTAATATATTAATGAAGTAATAATTATTTTAATTAATATGTTAATGAAGTGAGAAGAGAGGGATTGTTTTTTCCACAAAGATATTAATGATTCTTTCATAAAAAATTTAAGTACATTTATTATCCAATTAATATCTTTTTAAGTATATTTATTATCTAATTAATATGAAAGAGACTAAGATCTCTATTAATTAATTGGTATTGGTTTCATCATTCTTCTTACATTGAAAATTGAAATAATTAAATACATTAATTAAGATAGCATAAATGCATATAAAAAATTTTATAAAGACAAAAATACCCTTTTAAATTTTTAGACAATAATGTGTACTGATACATAAGAATGACTTTATAATTTTTAAGATCTCTACTGTATTTATAATTAATAATCTTAGATATTTAAATATTGTCTGTCTTTTTTAATACATGAGATATTGTTAAGCTAACAGGAATGTTGGAAAAGATTATTGGGAGGCCAAAGAAAGAAAATTTGATGAAGTCTAAACTTAATACTTTAGTTGCTTATTTTTATAAATTTTTTAGATGTTTAATACTATTTTTTGTGCTGATTGTTTTGTTAATTTAAACATTCATATGTTTAATTATATTTAATTTTTAGCAACATTAAATAGAATATGAAACACACCTGTACAACATTTATGGGCATTTTAGTCTTTTAAATAATAAAATTATATCAATGGTGATTAGATCAGATTTAATTTAATATCACACTTACCTATGTATTTTTTATAAGATTCAACACATATTAATTTCCTTAATCAGTCCCCTAAGGGTGTAACATCTCGTCTGGATATTACGAATTTAAATAAAATAAAATAGAAATAATATTAAACATCATTTATTATAATTCCATTTCCTAAAAACATGGGAAATTTAAATCTTTATTTCATCGTAAAATAATCTTAAATTCATACTTATAAAATTCAAATAAAACATTCAACTCTAATAATATACAAGTTTACAATTTATTCAAAATCATAATAAAAACTCTGGTAAAATTTTCTCCCAAACTAACCCCGTTCCGACTCTATGCCTCACCAGATCCACCTGCAACATCATCTTCTCACATGTAACACAATACACCATCATCGCCAAACACAAACAGATAAGGTGAGCTACAATATAAAACGCACTTATATAATTCAAATATATAAGCACATAGACACATCAAAGGATTTCTATCCATTGATTCACTACCACATGGGCACCACCATATCATCCATGATCTACATCTTTAGGTGAATACCTCAAGATCTCTTGTTGTCACACCTACAAGCCACAACTTGTAGAACACATGCGAGAAACCTGCTACGGATCACACTCCATAACGCCAGGTGGAATTCCCAATACGAATATAATTTGTAACGTCCCAAGACTACCAAACTCGTCAGCCAAATACTGAGGAGGGTAATCTATTTGGACCCATCCGTACGAGCCACAACTCGCACACTTACACCGACAACACTCGCCAACTCGAGCCACAATTCAAGAGTTCCTCGTGTTCATCTGCCATCCTGAGCCACAACTCAAGATGACATTCTGAGCCACAACTCAAGGAATGCACATGTTTAACCCCTATCTCGAGCCACAACTCAAGGGATACGTTCTTTGCGGGGAGGATTTTACACAACTTTGGATGGAGGTCTTGATGCGATGCTTTGCTAGGGGCCTAGTTACGAGTGTAACTTGTATTGGGGTAACACGTGGCTACTCAAGGTTATAGCTTGGTGGTTTCTGAAGTCCAGTGTAGTGTGGAAGATAGTGGCTCATACGGATGGGTTCCAGAAGATTGTTCTCTTTGGTGTTATTCGACGAGTTTGGTAGTCTTGGGGATAAATACGGACTGCAGTTAGTATCAAGAGGCGGAGGGACAAGTAGACACTCGTGGCAGCAAAGATCGATCAATGTAATCATCAAATGGTGTAGAATCAAGAGGCGTCCAAAGGAAGTGATGAAGACGGGGGTGTGAGACTTGGGAGTATTAAAAGTTTTTGGAAGATTGAATGGTTATTATTATATTGTGTAGTGTACTTTTATTATGTAGCTCACCCTATCTGTTTGTGATTGGCGATGATCATGTAACTCGTTACATGGGAGTAGTTGATGTTGTAGGAGATGCTGGTGAGACTTAGCATTAGAGCAGGAAGCTTGGGGATTTTATTTCTACAGATATTTTTATTACGTTGCAATTTGGATTTGAAGTTAGATTTAATTTTGGATATGTATGGTTGAATTAAATTTTATGTTTTAAACATTTTGGCAACTATAATAAAGTTTTTATTTCACGCATTTTGGGAAATGTGTTGAATAAATGTTTTCTTTTCAATTATTTATTAATAAATTTATTTTAAAGCATCAATTCAACCCCCCTTCTTGATGCTATTTTTCTAACAAGTGGTATTAGAGCTTGGTGTGATAAGTTATTTCACTATTTCTTTTAAGATGTCTTTTCAGAATCATATGTACAAGGAAGAAACTTCACTCAATCTACCACCTCTCTTTGAAGGTGATAACTACCCCTTTAGGAAGGTGAGAATGGAAATTTTTCTGCAAACCCTAGACTTTGGAGTTTGTGATGCAGTATTGAACGGCTCCTACATCCCAATGGTGATGCTTGTTGAAGGAGCCACACCAAAAACATTCCATCAATGGACGCCAGACGAAAACAAACAAGCACAATATGATGTAAGAGCTCAAAACGCTATATTATCTACTGTGACTCTTAACGAATTATACAAGATATCAAGATGTAAGTCGGCGAAGGAGACGTGGGATACACTTGAAGTAACACACAAAGAAATGAACGAAGTAAAGAGAGCTCGAAAGAACACACTTGCCCAAGAATAAGAATTACTTCAAATGAAGTAAAATGAAAGCATCAGTGATTTTCAGACTCGATTCACACACATAGTCAATCATTTGGAGGCACTTGGAAAAACCTTTAGAAACGAAGAGTTAAACACGAAGATTCTCAAGTTATTAGATAGAAATTGACAACCAAAGGTCACGACAATTTCAGAATCAAAGGACCTCACAAAGATGAACGTAGCAACATTGTTCGGGAAGTTAAGAGAACATGAGATGGAGCTACAAAGACTGAAAAATGGTTAACAAGCAACTGTCAAGACCATTGCATTAAAAGTAGAAAAATCACGTGAAGAAAAAGACAATAATGAAGGTGAGTCTTCTGACACTGACATTTCCTTACTTGTAAAAAACTTTTCTCGTTTTATGAAAAATAAGAAAGAAGGGACAAGAAAAGAAAAAGAACAACAAAAATCCTACATCAAGATACAAATGCTATGGATGTGGAAAGATAGGACATGTAAAGATTGATTGTCCGTTAACAAAGAAAGAATATAAAAGAAAGGAGAAAAATAAGGACAACAAGTTTCAAAAGAATAGACGCAAAGCCTACATTGCATGAGAGGATAATGATTCATCTACAACAAGGGAAAGTACTTCGGAGGATAGTAAAGAAGAAAAAGCAAATTTGTGCTTAATGGCAAATAGTAATGATGAAGCTACTTCGAAGGTAAGTTCTACGAATTCACTTGATGAATACGATGAATTACATAATGCATATCAAGATCTTTATGTGAATTTTAATCACTTAGTGAAAAAGCATGGTTCTTTAAACCAAAAGTTCCAAGAATTAGAAAATACAGTGAGTCATTTGGAGAAGGAAAATGATGATTTAAGAAAGGATTTAAACAAGTACAAATTAACTTCTAAAAATAAAGAAGTATTTAAACCTTGTGAAAATTGCTCTCACCTTGAAAATGAAAATTTCAAATTAGAGAAAATAATAAATAAATTTTCAAATTCTTCTAAAAATCTTGATTCAATATTAAGTTCTTCTAAAGAGTGAATTCTAGCAAAGCTAGACTTGGTTACAATTCCAAAAAAGATCTAGAAAATCACAAAAACGTTTTAATAAAAGAATTAAGAAAAATGAATCATCAATGGGACCTAAATATTAAGGACCCAAAAAAATAAAGGGGACCTAAATTATTACTTTTATGATGTAGTTGATCACCAAAGAGAAATCAATTTGGTTTCTTGATAGTGGATGTTCAAGAAACTATATCCTTTGATTCACTACCACATGGTCACTACCATGTTATCCATGTTCTACGTCTTTAGATGAATACCTCAAGCTCCCCTTTGCTGCCACACCTACAAGCCACAACTTGTAGAACACGTGTGGGAAACCTGCTACGGACGACCCTCAGCGTCAGGCGCCATGTGTCACAACAGCCCCTAGAATTGTAGCTATTTCTTGGCGGCTCCAACCCCATCGCTAGGCGCTACACTAGTACAACGAGTTGTACTGGTTTTTCCACTATAGCCCGATTTTCCCCCAATTCATATAAGTACCACAACAAAAGTCCAACCTCTACTACTCATAACAATCCTCTATACCAATGTAACTATATTCATATATATGTATGTATCTTTACAACTCTAAACCATATCATTTCAGCAATTAGCTACAAGGTCATCCCACTCCAAGAGAGTCTAAGACAGTTATGTAACATCCGTGTTTTCCCCCAAAACCAGTTTATATTTTCTGTTATGATCCCGACAACACTTTCACTTCACATTATCTATTATAACTCACTGCATTACCTATTAACATTCCATATACTCCTTTATAGACACATAAGAGCAATTTGCTTATAAGGTAAAACTGTGAACATAATCATCCTGCTTATGATTACCCTAGACCAGCCACTACATCATTTTATAACTCAACCCCAACCATAACTACAACACCAATTTACACTCAAATTTGCAATTCCTATCCAATTCCTTTAATTATACTTTCTCTCCAACATCCAAGGTATCCATAATAACATATTTTCCCTAATTTCTCATTTATATCCTCCACACCTGCAATAGTTCCACTCGTGCCCATTCCGCACAGAACATCCCACTACATTGAGTTACACCATGTCGCTTGGCAGTAGATTATATACTGCCAGGCAACACTTCAGTTTTTGGGAAACCCAGATTCTGGTTTACATTTTAAAACCCTTCCTCAATCCCAGAACGCACCCTTCGGTCTTATTCCACTATCAAATCATGCAATCATACTCCCAAAAGGTCTAATTATCAATTTACATGCAAACATAGTGTCTGTATGGCCCACTGAATTCTGCCCCAATGTTGAAGGGCCTGCACTAATTAGTTGCGCCTAAGGTTGTCTCATAGCGTGCCCAAAACTCCTAAACCAGCCCTAACCCTCTCATTCTACTCATTTCAGAAAAAGATATTCCTCTTCTCCCTCTCATAGCCGATACATAGTGCTCTGCTGGGGTTTGAGTGAGAGCCCTTTTTTCTCCAAGTTTGCAGTACGATTACGTCATGTAAGTTAGGCTTCACTCTCCTCTTCTCTTTTCCTTTGCCAGTTGCACTATTATGTCTCGAGTCATCCTTATAGACTCATTCTTGCTCCCGTGTCCGTGTTATTCAGTTGCGGAGTTCATTCTTGGAGCTGAGGTATCATCATTGACAATGTCTAAAACCCCTAAAGTTTAGCTCTACAAAAAAGAAGGTAAGGGAAGCTAGGTCCTTTCTTCGCATTTTTGAAGTTTGTGGTTTGTTTATGTTTTGTTTCATGCTCAAAATGATTGGAAAGTGCTTGTATTGATATATGAATGGACTGTATGGATCTGCTTGGTTGATTCTGGTGTTGCATGTGTGGAACAGTGAGGGAGTACTGCTATTTTTGCCCAAGCGAGCTCGTCTCGCCTAGGCGAGAGTAGTAGGGGCACGCCCTGGACTTTTGCTCGAGTGCTTTCTCAGGCGAAAAAATGAGTTTTGAGCGACGAACCATCTCGCTCAAGCGAGATGGCCTCACCTAAGCGAGAGCTCGCAAAACCTTTCAGGGCCTCTGTTCGTAGTCTCGCTTAAGCTAGAGCTTGCAGCTTGAGCGGGACGACTCCTCTCGCTTGAGCGAGGGCTCCTAACTTGAGCGAGACCTGGCATAGGTCCTTGCTATTTTCTTACATATTTGTTGTTGGTTGCATGATTGGTTGGTTTGCTCTATTTTAAACATGAAGGGTGTGAATATGTATGTATTATGTAAGTTATGGGTTGGAATTGATGAGTTTGGTATGAAATATTTGGATTGTTGGTTATATATATTGGCATGAAATTGATATGCATGAGAACTCTATCATTGTTTGGTGAAACATGGATATGGTATGGGTAGGATGTAATTCCATGACCCTCTTGGTGAGAGTTCATGGTGGTGCCTCATCTAATGGACGTAATTCCATGAACCTCATTGTGAGTGTTCATGGTGGTGCCTCATCTAATGGATGTAATTCCATGAATCTCGTGGTCAGAGTTCATGGTGGTGCCTCATCTAATGGACGTAATTCTATGCACCTCTTGGTGAGAGTTCATGGTGGTGCCTCATGTAAGGACGTAATTCCATGACCCTCTTAGTAAGAGCTCATGGTGGTGCCTCAAGTAATGGATGTAATTCCCCAAATCTCTTAGTAAGGTTTCGTGGTGGTGCCTTAGTATATAATTAAGTAAGGATTCAAGTAAGGATTGCATCCTGAAGCTCTAAAGAGTTAGTCTCACATAGAACGTACTGACTCAAGTGGTGAGAGTAGCAAGAGGCCCTAGTCTTTGGCAGGATAATGACCTTAGATGTTTGAAGGCTAACCTTGTGTGTGGTAGGGTGAAACCCATTGGCAATGGCTCTGCAGAGCAGTAGAGGCCACCACAAGTGCAAGCATCCAATGAATCTGACTGATTATATATATCCAGATAGTCGAGTCTTAAAATCTTAAATTGTTTACTATCACATGTTTGGATGTCTGATATGAAACCTTGACTTTGAATTGCATGTTTAGTTGTATGATAAAAGAATCTTTTTCCTCTAGCTTACCGTTTCTATTTATTTGCCTGTGTGTGGTTTTCTACTTTTGTGATGATCATCAATTTATTGATGTGAGTAGATGTGGGAACTCCTTTTGGTCATCAGGGTGATGGAAGTTCCGCTGCGTAGCTTACCTTGGGTCGGATCCAGCTTATTCGAGTTTTCTTCTAGGGCTGTGGCCCACGCTTTATCTTTCTTTGGGCATTTAATTTGGATACTATTGAACTTTTATCCTGTTTTGTAATGGCATCGTGGTGTGCCTTAGTTTTCCTTTTCAAGTATCTTGGATAACTATAAGGATTGATATTTATACTCCATAACTTTGCTCTTTATATTACTTTGTGTGATGTTTCATTTAATTAAGCTTATTTATTAAATGGGATGTTACAGTGTCAAAACTCAATTTCATCCGGGTGAATATAAAATTGTTTCCAAAATAACTAAAAAAAAAATAGCGTTAAATAAAAAGGAGAAAAATAAATTGTCTTCAAAAAATAATAAAATTGAGTAATAAAAGTTTCTTCAAATCATGTTTTTAAGAGTTATGTAAAATAAGTATTGTGTTTTTTTTGTTTTTTCTAAATTAATAAAATTCAAAAATTAAAAATTAAAAATAAAATTGTTTGCAAGATTGGAGGATCAGTTTTCTTCCTATCTCAACTTCTGCTTCAACTGCTACCGATGCGTTCAGTTGTTGACATATGATCATCACGGTCACAAAAAAAGCCAACACCGCTCACTCGTAGGATTTTCCTCTCATTTTTATTGGTATCCCTTCCATTGACGAAAAAAAAATCATCAAGAACCACTCTTTACATTCCCTTCCCTACACTGATCCACGAAAACACATTTGTATATGGGAAAGCACAAAGGAAGTGGAAAATAGAAAACAAACATAGCAACAATGCAACGAGCAGACCAAAATTTTTGGAATTTCAACTTAGTATAACCAACAGAGGTGCAAAATAGGTACACATTTTCTATCTACAAACTTTTTTTAATGTTGTATGATGATATGAGTTGGGCGCTCATGGTTGTTGATTATATACTGGTAAAAAATCCGAATCGAAATGAATTGCACATCGCAAAAACACTTCTCTGTTTTTCATACAATGGAAAACAATCAACAATGAAATAGAAGAGAAATAGAAAGGAGTTAGATTGCCACTAGTAAATAGGGTTGTGGCAGTAAGCATTAATGTTGCGAAAATCGCAGAGTAGCCATGGTTGGTGTTGGAATCATTTATTAAAATCCATGCACGGATGGATGATGTTTTCGTTCCAGTGTGTTCAGTGTTGTTGTTGAGTCAATTCTAACAACAACCTCTGTAGTGTATAGCACTGGTGTAGTGGTTCGCATTGGATGCTAGTAGTCGTGGCATGGGGAAATTATGTTTCCATGGTTGAACCCTAAGTGATTGACGATTGGATGATGCGACGAATGTGAGAAGATGTCGTTGTGTTGACACTAGTAACATCATTGACGACATTAAAGTCGCGCCACCGTTGCTGGCAGTCTCGTGGAAGTCGCGCACAGTGGTGGCTTGATGAGGAAGATGCTAGGCATTTACCTTCAAGTTTGGATAGAGGTGAATCAATGGATGTCGCCGCCGTTGATGATAGCGAGAGTAGCTGTTGTTGTCGCTGCCGGTGGTTTGGTTGTCGGTTTTGAGTAAGGGCAGCATTGGTGTTTGTAGGGTGGCCTTTTGCGAAAGGAAGAAGATGAAGTTTAGGGATTTATTAAGTGTTGCGTTTTAATATTATTAGGACAAATTTAAGTTTTTCTCCACGCACCTCCATAATTAAATTTGCGAACCCCTGCTTTTAATTTGGGTTCTATTTATTTATTTACTTCATGCACTCCCCAATGTAATAATCTCACCTCTTGCATTTAGTTTTATTTTTTCTCATGGACATGCGTTTTTCACTAAGCACACACCCCACTCCTTTAATCTCCTTTTTTAGGCTACAATGTGTTTGCTTTATGCATCACATGTTTCTCTTTATGCACATCATTCCAATGTGTATAGTTTTTCTCGTTGCACCCTCACATTCACCTATGCACTCCCATTTTCTATTTCCAATTTTACCATTTTCTTATTAAATATCACATTTCAATCAATAATTTTTAAAAAATATTTTAAATTGAAATAAAAATTGAAATAGTTTTCAAATATGATAAAAATAAGAATAAATAAAAAATTAAAATTATTTTTTTTATTTTTTTAGTGTCTAATCGATCGTTCGCGTCGCACGACACTCATTTTTTAAAATACAATAATTATAAAATTAGTTTTAGTGTCTAATCGATCGCTCGCGTCGTACGACACTTCTTCTTTTTTAAAAATACAAAAAATATAAAAATACTTTTTGTATCTAATCAATTGCACGCGTCGCACAATACTTCTTTTTAAAAATCCAAAAAATCATAAAAATGTTTTGGTGTCTAATTGACCGCACGTGTCATATGATACTCATTTTCAAAAATGTCAAAAGTCAACTTTAAAAATTAAAATCAATTTTTAAAAAAGAACTACATAGTCCTGATTTCTCATTTTCAATGAGAATATGTAGGACCAAGATTAATCCTTGTCGGGTCCTTTTCGCACAAAAATTAATTTTGTTCAATATTTTCTTATTTGTGGGAAACGTAAGTATTTAAAATAAACACAACAGTTTTGCAAATTTAATTAAAGGTAACACATAACACTCGTTCGTGAGATTCCTACATCAATTTAATCTCGTAACATCCAAATCCCTAATTTTCCTAACACTAAAACCTATTCATACGAATTTCACCCAATTAATCCAAGCCATATGTAAATTCATCAATTATTTGCATCCAACATCCCATTTTCAAGTAATAATCCCTTTCTCCCCGATCAGGATAACCTAGAACCCACTAAAACATTAAAAATCAATCCATCCGACTCGCGTTGCCAAGCAGGTGTTCATCACCGCAAGGCGGATCATACAAAACCTAGAAAACTGGGTGAGGAGGAATGCATCACGTGGCGGTCAGTTTGTGCCACGAAGTAGTTTTTGACAAAAATCTAGAAACTCAGTAGAATTCAAATGTGTCGCTTAGAGGGTCTTCAACGCCGCCAGGCGGTTTCTGGAAAATTCTAGAAAATCGAACAGAATTACAGATGTTACAAGGTTCAAAGGTTTCATATACAATTCATTCAACACGTAATTAAATCACAACACACAATTAAGAGGTTTAGCTCCCCTAACTTGAATTCCTTGCTTAAGTCTTGGAATTTCTCAAGTCTTTGTGCACCACAATAATTCCAGACCTTTCTCCTTTCTAAGTTTGCTCTCAGTCCTTACTAGCCTATCAAATTAGTCCAGAACAGACTCCCTTACAACACTCGCTCTATGTAGTCTCAAAACCTTCTCTTTCTTCCTCAATTGGTCTCTTAATCATGTCTTAATTAAGGTTAATGGCCATAAAACGAAAATGGACATTAAAATGGGTTTAATTGCCATTCAAGATTCATTAGTGGTTCTTTTTCCAACCCACTTGGCTACCCCTTTGACAACTAGGGTTTCTCTGCCACTTCACATTCATGCCAAAAATAATTTTGGCAAAAAAATAGTTTAATTCATGTTTAGCAAGGTTTGAACACAACCATCCAATTTCAAAGCAAGTGCACAACCAATTCAACCAATACATGTTTCATGATAATTTCTATACATCTAGGATTATATTATTTAACTGATTATTATTTTAATAATATGCTTGATCATAATGAGTGATAATATAATCCTAGAATTATAGGAATTATCATGAAACATGAATTGATTGATTTTGTTGTGTGCTTGCTTTGGAATTGCATGGTTGTGTGTTTGAATCTTGGCCTATGCAAAATAACTCTCTTTTTGCCAAGTCTTTTTTTGGCATGAATGTGAAAGGGCACATAATGAACCTTGAATGACAATTAAGTGTAGCTTAATACACCTTTTCGTTTTTCCTTCCATTATTGTTAATTAAGGCAAAATTTAGTGAGAATTAAGGGTGAGAGAGTGGGTTTTTGCTCAGGCTGCCATTGGTGCATTTGAGAGAGTGAATCACAGTGCAAAGAGAGAGAATTGAGAGTTGAGAGGGAGTCTTGAAGGAGGAATCACAAGCTAAGGCTAATTGAGATCAAGGACTCAAAGATTTGTGCACTTTTGGAGCAAGGAATCCAAGTTAGCGGAGCTGGACTCCGTGGGAGGAAGAGAGGAAAAGGTTGGGAACCTGGAAGGTTTGCTGTCTAGATTCGAAGAGTAAACTTAATGGAAGGATAGCAGACCTGGAGGCGGATTATGATGAACTGAAGGAAAAATATGAAGGTGTAGAAGTGGAGCTTGATGACTTGAAAGGCTATATTATCCAAGAGCACATCAATGGGTTCCAGAAAGGCTTGAGGCAAGCGACCTTCTTTTGTCAGGATGTTGATGCAGCTGATACTAGATTTGATGTTAACAAGGACGTGGTGGATGGCCAGCTTGTTAATGAGGCCGAGAGCAGCCTAGACGAGGAGGTCGAGAAGGAAGCAACTGGCCAGGAGAAAGATGCGGAAGCTGTCATGGAGGGTGATGATAACAAGGTGGCGTAAGACTTCTATTTTTTATGATTTGAAACTGGTCATGAGTACTACGTCTGTAATAATCCGTACACTATTTTACTTTGTTTTTAATATGATAAATGCTTTTGTGTATGCTATGTTGTTTATTGGATGTCGATAACTTGTGTGATAGTGGTGCGTTAGTAGTATGGTATAATTGTGAGTGGGTGTATGTGATGTTTGGCGAGTTCGATTATTTATTGAGGGTATTCGACCCCGATCGTTTACTTGTGGTAAGTGTCGGAAATGAATTAACATGAAGTTAAGGGTGTTCGACCCAGGCCGCTTACTTGTGGTAAGGGTGGGAAACTTAAAACGAACTAACATGAAGTTAAGGGTGTTCGACCCAGGCCGCTTACTTGTGGTGAGGGTGGAGAACTTAAAAGGAATGCGAGAATTAAAGTGAAGAATAGTCGTGAAGTTTGGAACCCTTTGTTTATTCATTAAATCTGGGGTGCCTCGTTAAAACCTCCCCGGCCAAAACCCTCCTTAGGGAAAAAAGACCAGGTGAGGAAAAAGAGTACTCACAGGGTTACAAGTGTTTGGTACAAAATATGTCCTTAACTAAAGTAAAACTTTAGATGGGATACATTCCATGTATTGGGTATTTCTTTCCCAGACAACTGTTCTAGTCGATATGTTCCTCCCCCAGCGTCTTCACGTATTCGGTATGGGCCGTCCAAATTACTGGAGAACTTGCCATCCTTCTTCCTTGCACTGCTGGCCATTCTCCAAACTAAGTCTCCTTTTGCGAACGATCTTGGGCATAGGTTGGCGTTATATTTCCCAGCAGCTCTTTGTTTGGCAACTAAGTTGCGTATTTGAGTTTTTCCTCTTAGCTCGGGTAGGAGGTCAAGGTGGGTGGCCATGTTTTGATGATTGTGGGCCGAGTCATATAGTTCTCGGCGCAGGGATGGTTCACCAATTTCAACGGGTATCATGGCGTCTGCACCGTATACTAGGCTGAATGGAGACTCGTTTGTTGCTGATTGAGGGGTACACCTCTAGGCCCACAACACTTCTACTAGTTCTTCTGGCCATCGGCCTTTGGCGCTGTCTAACTGCTTGCGTAGCTCCATTAGGATAACCTTGTTTGCCGCTTTGGCCTGTCCGTTGGTCTGTGGGTGTTCAACAGAGCTGGTTATGTGTTTTATGCCTAGACTGGTGTAGAATTTAGCGAGTTCTTTGTCTATAAACTGTCGGCCATTGTCGGTGATGATGGTATGTGGGACACCATATTCCAAACAAATTGTTGGACTTGTTGGGCTATGATGATGGTTAGTGGTTTGGCCTCTATCCACTTGGTAAAGTAATCGACGAACGACTATCAAGAATTTTACTTGGCCTTTGCCGGGGGAGAAAGGGCCGAGGATGTCCATTTCCCACTTTGCGAAGGGCCACGGGGATAGTATAGAATGAAGCTGTTCTTGTTTCTGATGAATGAGGTTTCCATGTTTTTGGCATGGTTTGCATTTTTTGACGAAGTCTTGGCAATCTGCTTCCATAGTCGGCCATAAGTAACCAACGCGAAGGATTCTGGTAGTCATGGTGCGTGCGCCGGAATGGTAGCTGCATATGCCTTCGTGTAATTCCTTAATGATGTACTGGGCTTGTTTTGTAGTGACACATTTGAGAAGTGGTTGGCCGTATCTGTGTTTGTAAAGATCATCACCTATCATGGTATACCTGGTGGCTTTAGTTATCCAAGTTCTGTCAGCATTTGGTGGGGGGTTACCGGTTTGGAGGTACTGGATGTAAGGAGTGGTCCAGTTGTCAGCTTGGTGTTGGGTTAGGTTATGGTAAGTATTTATGATGGAAGGAGCGGATAGTGTTTGCTGCAATAGGGATCGGTGGCAGCTTTTTAACTTGGTGCTAGCTAGTTTGGATAAGATGTCGGCTCTGATGTTTTCAGATCTAGGAATGTGCTGGATGCGGACTTGGTCAAAGGCGGATTGGATGACTGTTCGGACCATATGGTAATATTGCACAAGAGTGGGGTCTTTGATCTGGAACTTGTCATTTAGATGGCCTACAGTGAGCTTGAAATCGGTTTTGCATGTTAACGACTTGACGCCAACCTCGTAGGTTAAGGATAGGTCGGCGAGGATGGCTTCGTATTCGGCTTGGTTGTTGGATGTATTGAAGGCGAAGTGGAGGGATTTTTAAATGAGGATATCGTTAGGGCCTTCCAACACGATGTCAGCACCTGCACCCTTCGAATTTGAAGAACCATCAACGTAAAGTGTCTACTGGTCTTCTGTGGGTGTTTGTTGGAGATCATTGACAAAGTCTAAGAGGCATTGAGCTTTGATGGGGCCATGAGGTTCGTAACGGATGTTGAATTCGGACAACTCAATGACCTAGGACGACATTCGTCCTGCCAGGTATGGTTTGTGCAATATCTTCTTAACTGGGTAGTCGGTTTTGACAATGATGTTATGATTTTGGAAGTATGGGCGTAGGCGGCAGGCTGCATGTACCAAAGATAGGGCCAACTTTTCCACCATCTGGTATCTGGTTTTGGGGTTTTGCAGGGTTCTGCTAATGAAGTAAACAGGATGCTGCGTGCATTCTATTTCTTGGACAAGCGCGGCGCTGACGATGTAGTCGGTGGCTGTGATGTATACGAGTAGGGGTTGATGGGGGTCCGGCTTGTGGAGAATAGGTGGGGAGGTTAGGGTTGTTTTCAGTTTTTGGAAAATTTGCTCATAATCATCAGTCCACGTGAACCGGGTGGATTTCTTTAAGAGTTGGACTATGAGTTGGGTTTGTTCGGCCAGTTTGGGTAGGAAGCGGGAAATGGTTGTGAGCGGCCAATAAGACGTTGGACCTCCTTAATAGTAGTGGGGTTGCGCATCTCGATGATGACCTTGCATTTTTCAGGATTGGCTTCTATGCCGTGCTGGGTTAACATAAAACCAAGGAATTTGCCTCGGTCAACGCCGAATACACACTTGTCTGGGTTGAGGCGAAGGTTGTATTGGCGTAGTGCAGAGAAGACTGCTGATAGGTCCTCGGCATGTTGGCGATGACTTGGAGACTTGACAACCATGTCGTCAACGTATACTTCGACACATTGTCCTATTAGGTGACTGAAAACTTTGTCCATCAGCCGTTGGTAAGTTGCTCCAGCGTTTTTGAGACCAAAGGGCATGACCCTATAGAAGTCGTTGGCATCGTCCGTGATGAAGGCGGTTTTGTGCATGTCAGATGAGGCCATGGGAATTTGGGTTTACTCGGAATATGCGTCCAAAAAACTAAGCACCTTGTTTCCTGCCGCACCGTCAATGAGTCGATCGATGTTGGGTAAGGCGTAGGCGTCACTAGGGCAAGCCTTGTTTAGATCCGTGTAGTCTACACACATCCGCCATTTGCCATTGGCTTTCTTCACCAAGACAACATTGGAAAGCCAAGTGGTGTATTGCGCTTCTTCTATGAATCCTACGTTTAGTAACTTGTCGACTTCAACTTTAGCTGCTAGCCGACGTTCTTCGTCAAGCTTGCATTTTTTCTAGGATACGTAGCAGGCTTCTTTATAGATGGATAGTTTGTGGGATGCCACTTGAGGGTCCACCCTAGGGAGGTCAGCGGCTGACCAGGCAAAAAGATCTGTGTTGTTGATGAGGATGGGTGTGATGATGGCACGCTCGTCAAAGTGTAAACCGATGCCTAGGTTGATAGAGTGGCTATTGGGAAGCTCTAGAGGGGAGATCTCCTCAACTAGTTCGAGACGAACATCCCAGCTTACTCTGGGGTCTAGATCTTCGCCGGACAGGGCGATGCTGGAGCCAGGGGGTCGCTCAATGTGGTTGGTTTGTTGGATTCAGAGTTGTGGTTGCAGGTTGGCCATGTAGCATTCGCGTGACAAGCGCTTGTCACAATGGATGGTAAGGATGTCGCCGGAAGGGAAAGGGAACTTCATGGCCAAGTGAGGGGTGGAGACGACGACGCCAAGGGTATTGAGGGAAGGACAGCCCAGGAGGATATTGTTGGCGGGTCGACGATAAGGAAGCGGATTGGGATGGTTTTGGTTTGGGTTCCCTCCCGAAAGATGGTGTGGAGGTCGATGTAGCCACGGGTGGATACTTGTTCACCAGAGAAGCCATAGATTGGCTCGTCATATGGGACCATGGCGGTGTCCGGAAGTTGAAGTTTTTGGTAGGTGGCCCAGTAGAGGATATCAACGGAGCTGCCCTGATCCACGAGGACTTTCTTAACAGCGTAGTTCTCGATTTCAACAGTGATAACCATGGGGTCATCTTGTTGATTGTCGAGGCCATGAAAGTTGTCATCGGTGAAGATGATAGGAGGCATGCGGTGCCTGTGGTGAGAATGGGTGATATGGTTGATGGATTGGATATGGCGGAGGTGTCTTTTTCTAGCAAAAGAAGTGGATCCTCCACTAGCAAAGCCACCAGAGATGGTATTGATGGTGCCGCGTAGAGAGAGGTCGGCAGGGGTAGGGTTGGCGGTTGTGGCTGCATAGTCATTGTAGAATTTGGTGTGGAGGGTTTGCATTTCCTCCATGCGGACATAGTCAGCTGCACGTAATTTGAGTTCGTGCATAGAGGAAGGTGGGTGGAGGTAGACGTTGTTGGCGAAGGGGCCGGGCTGTAGGGTGAGTGCCATGCATTGAAGGATCATCTCTTGGTTGAGGTGTGGAGTGCGAAGAGCTGCCTTACTGAAGCAATTTATGAACGCTCTGAGTGGTTCGCCTTGTTCCTATCTAATGCCCAGGACGGAGATTGTGGTAGTTCGGTATGGGCAGCTGCCAGCAAAATGGGTGGAGAACATGTGGGAAAGGACGTCAAAACTGTCAATGGAGTAAGGTGGAAGGGTTGTGAACCATTGTAGGGCAAGGCCCTTGAGGGTGGTGGGGAAGGCTTTGCAAAAGACTGCATCTTGGGACGCGTATAGGGCGACATGGGTGATGTAGACTTTGAGGTGTTCATCGGGGTCAGTTTCGCCAGTATAGCGGTCCAGGGTGAAAGGTTCCCACTGGGTGGGGAGAGGGCTGTTGGCGATGAAATTGGTGAAGGGATGACGACGCCTAGGCTGGTGGGGAGGAAGCAGATGGGGTGGGATGGGATGAGTGATCATAGTGGGGAAGATGGAAGTAAGGTTATGAGGGGGGATGTGGCTTGTTGAAGGGTATTGTTGGTTGTGTGGTGGAACATGTGTGGTGTGTAGGGTGGTGGGTATGGTGTAGGGGATCTGGGTGGTAGGGAGGGTGGCGGCAGGGGTTGGGGCTGCAGTATGGGGATGGGTGGAAGGGATGGGTGTTTGTTGGGTAGTAGTGAAGGTATGAGGAGTGGGGTTGTATTTGCTTTCTTCCTCTGTGGGCTGGAAGGCCGGGGACCTTGCAGCTTCAGAGGCTTCCTTGGCTTTTCCCTTCAGGTTGGGATCAGCTTCGATCTTTCGCCTAAGGCGAGAGTTCTCTTGTCGTAGCACCCCATCTCATCAGCGATGCGCTTCTTCATATCTGCCAGCTCTTGTTGCATCTTCGCTTGGCCGTCTAGGATGGTGGCCAGGTCAGGGGTGATGCTAGTAGGTCCTGAGGGACCAGCATCCACCTGCTTGTTCACTCTAGCTTTGCTACGGGTGGAAACCATCTTCAGAGAAAAACGGGTACTAAAGGTGTTAGTCTCGTGCCCCACGGTGGGCGCCAATTGTTCCTGCAGAGAACAAATAAGATGAGTTAGGCACAAGCGTCACCTTACCATACAATCCGTTATCTCCTCGGTTGGCCTCTTCCCGGTTGGTACATGTCAGCTTGAACCCATGAGGGGTTACCTGTAGAAGAGTCTCCGAAGCTCAAGTAAGTTAAAGCTCTCAGAATGTCAAATTTGTGATTAATGAATGCGTACCTTTAATAACTGGGGTCCACGTTTCTTTATAGAGCATTAATTATGTCTGGTTATACCATGGGCCGGGCCCTGGCTTGGGCTCTAGTTTGGGCTGTAAGTGGGCCTGGGCCTTAGCCTAGGCCCTTAGGACTTGTTGAATGTTGGGGGGTTTTCATTGTACTGGGTTTATTGGAGTGGTCGGCCTAGGCTTTAATCTTACTGGATCTGTTGGTGTAGTCGGTCTAGGCCGGCTACTTATCTTCGCGGCTTACGTTGGTTATATGAGGTGCAGGTTGTTCCATGTTGTTCCTTTAGATGTTCAGGTTAGAACTTGGTAGAACTTAGGCTAACTCGGCTAGGCTGAATACTTGACTGCCTTGGTATATGTATTGTTTACTTGTTTGGTCGAGTTTGGCTAGGTGTGGTACATAGATAATATCCCCTTAAAATGTGATAGTACTATTGCATTCAATCTCACTAGGAACCCAATCATGCATTCTAAGACTAAACATATAGAAGTTAGACATCAGTTTATTAGAGATCATATTATAAAATGAGTTGAATGTTTACATAATTAAATTCATAGATACCAATCATTAATTAGCAAATATTTTCACCAAACCTTTACTAAGGGATAGGTATTAGGAGCTCAGAAGGTCATTGGGTATCTTAGATGGTAACTCCTTAAATTAATATGTTTTTGTGTGTTGTGATAGTCACTTAATCTCTTTATGGTCTGTAACTAAATGGCATGATTTAAATGTGATTTGTAATGGTTGAGGAATTAATTCTTAAGCATGATTTGATAAATGTTTAAATGTGTCTCTTTTGAATTGTACTCCTTTTTGAATGGTAATAATAAAAAGGGGGAGTGACTCTATATGTTTGTTTTGAATATGTGTTGAATGTTTACATTGTGCTCACAAATAGGGGAGCAATATATATTATTGTGATAGGGGGAGCTAAATGTGTTTGAATTAATCCATGTAATTTAAATGCTTTAAATGAATTATATGATTATTCAACACTAACCACTTGTGTTAATCTTGAGCTGACTACAAAGTCAAGCAATTACTTTCATTATAGGTGTTTTCTTGATCATCATCAAAAAAGGGGAAGAATGTCAACAAAAAGGATGTCACCACTACCTCTTTGAAAGCTAAAGATTTTAATGGATACTCAAGCAAAAATACTACAAGATTAAGGAAAGGTCAAGATAAAGATATAGAGTATTTAGGGTGTCAAGTCACTCTAGATAAAGAGGAAGCATAAGAAGAATTATCAACCAAATCATCTCTCTTCACAAGTGATATCATTTTTTTCACGCACATAATCAATTAAGGTTAAAACATAATTAAATTATGTTTCTACAATTTTTTCAAAAATAACAATATCTTTTGAATTGAAATTGTTTTTTAAAATCAAGTATTCTCCGACTATATATTTTCCGAAAAATCATCTCTTTTTTTTTGTAGAGAATAAAAATTGATTTTCGGATTTATTTGATTTTTTTTTAAATTAACTAAATATGTTTCTACATATTTTCAAAAATAAAAATATCTTTTGAATTGAATCTGTTTTTTAAATCAAGTATTCTCTGACTATATCTTTCTCAAAAAATTATCTTTTCTATAGAGAATAAAAATTGATTTTCAAATTTATTTGATTTGATTTTTGAATTAACTGAATTATTTTTTTATAAGAAAACTCAAGTGAAACTCTTTAAATAACCCAATTTGAGAACGCGAAAGAACACAACACAGTACTACTGAGTGGAAGCATGAAAATATTGATTAAGTTTTTGCCTTTGTTATTCAAGTTAGTAGAGAGAATTCACTTGTGAAAGGAGCTGACTGCTGAACATTCTATCTTTATACTCTTACTTTTTTTTGGTGACAATGTTCCATATTATTAATTGTAATTTTCATCCTTTGTTTTGTACAGAGGAGGTGTTTCATCTCTTATGTGATTCAAGGGAGGTGTTTTCATATATTGAAAGGGCTCAAGATAGGTGTTTATAAATCTTTACAATTTTCTTTTGCATGCTTCTCTAGGTCATTGTGGTTATAATTGAAATACTTTAAAGATAGTGAATTGAGATTGTCATTCTTACATTGAGGTGACTGAGAACTAGATGTCGGGTTGACTATACCCGATCCAGTATAAATTACTGTATGAATTTCTTCTTTTCTTTACTTGTTACGCTTCCAGTAACACATTTAATTAATAATAAAAAAAGGGATATTTTCTTAAGCATAGAAATAAAGACAATTTTTTTAAAACATCAATTTAAGTCCTTCTTGATGCCATTTGTCTAACAACAATGAAGTCAAGTTTAGATATTCTTGTGTCAATAATTTGAATGTAAAAAAATTTTATGCAACCGATATAGAAAAAACACCTTCTCTGTGATGGTTTCTTTTTAAGTTATACAACTTGAACGTGAATAATGTTAATATATTATTAGTTTTTTTTTTCATTATAAACATTAAACATTATTCTTACTATGATATTTATAGTTATTATCATATCAAACCTAACATATACGGTTGTTGATAATGAAGAATAATAACATTAAAGACTTATACTTTATGTATTAATACATTTAAAGAGTATTTTTAACAAAATTTTCGTGAGAATTTTTTTAAAAAGTGATAAACTTTTTTATAAGTTAAAATTAATATATACACGAATCAAAAAATAATGTTTTCAAAACTTCATATAAAAAAGTTATAAGCAATAACTTGTACATAAACAAATTTTAACTTTTAAGAGATTTTTTTTTTAATTTTCCTTTTTCCTAGTAATTTATGCTCACTATAATGCAACTTTTAGAAACATCTAACCACACAGGTCTGTACTTATGTTTACACTTGCTATAGATTATATTATATAAATGTTAATGATGAATTATGATTCTTTTGTTAAAAACATTGTTAATTAAATTATCCTAAGATAGATATTAGTAATTGATGTATAACTAACTTATTTTATCTTATTTATTTCTATTATTTAATGGGTTAAATATGTTTTTGCTCCCTCAACTTTCAATGAAAATTGAAATTAGTCTCTCCTCGAAATATTGGTCAAATTTAGTCCTCCAACTTCAGAACTGCGTGAATTTAGTCCTTTGAAGCAAATTTTGTTAAGTTTATTTAAGGTTTTAAACGCATTTCATGATAGCATTTGAAATGTTTACACCGTTTGACACATTTTTACTTCAATATTAGCAAATAAACTATCATGAAACACATATAAAAGGTAAAATAAACTTAACAAAATTTGGTTAAAAGGACTAAATCCACGCAATTTTGAAGTTGAGAGAATAAATTGGGCCAAAGTTTCGAAGAGGGACTAATTCCAATTTTCACTGAAAGTTTAGAAACAAAAAACATATTTAACACTTATTTAATATAGTACTTGAACCCAAAATTATTAATATTTTTTCGTTTTTTTCCCTTTATTTCTTAGAAATCTAATCTTTTATTATTTTTGCTTGAAATAGTATTTACCTGTTGATGACATTTTTATATATACACGTTGTATTAATATTTTATATTTGAAGTTAATTTTATATAACAAAATTGAACTTAAATTTATTTGTTCATTCTATAAATTAAATTAGATTTAAATTCGTAGTTTTGCATTATATTAAAATTTATTTGAGAAATTATTGTTTGATTGATCGAAAATATACTATAAAAACTTTATAAGAACCTCTTTCAGCCTTCACTTTTTAATATGTCTCCAGATCCAGTCTCAGGTCCTAGGTCGAGAGTGAATGTGCATGCAAAAACACTTGATACTCAAGTCAAGGTATATGTTTTCATAAATGTTGTAATAATGAATACATAATTAATTACATAAAAAGTTGTGCTATTTGTATTAGATTTATGGGACCTAATTGAGTTTGGACTACATAAATAATTGTGACAATTAATGTGGTTAATGATATTGATAATAAATGTTCCTGCAGAGAACAAATAAGATGAGTTAGGCACAAGCGTCACCTTACCATGTAGTCCGCTATCTCCTCAGTTGGCCTCTCCCCGGTTGATACATGTCAGCTTGAACCCAGGAGGGGTTACCTACAGAAGAGTCTCCGAAGCTCAAGTAAGTCAAAGCTCTAAGAAGGTCAAATTAGTGATTAATGAATGCGTACCTTTAATTACTAGGGTCCATGTGTATTTATAGAGCATTAATGATGCCTGATTACCTCATGGGCCAGGCCTTGACTTGGGCTCTAGCTTATGCCATGAATGGGCCTAGGCCCTAACCCAGGCCCTTAAGACCTATTGAATGCAGGGGCTTCTATTTTCACTAAGTTAATTGGAGTTATCGGCCTGGGCTTTAATCTTATCGGGTCTGCCGGAGTAGCCAGCCTGGGTCGGCTACCTATCTGAGGTTACATGAGGTGTAGGTTAAAATCGATACCAGTTAGGCTGACTCGGCCAAGGCTGAATACTTGGCTGCCTTGATATATACATTGTTTATTTATTTGGTCGAGTTTGGTTAGGTGCAGTACACCAGTCCCCCAGCCTTGTCCGATAAGATTTGTCGGTCAAGGGTGATATGTGTTGATATGCTAGCGGAACCGGCTAGGTGTGATACACCAGTCCCCCAGCCTTTAAGTGTGATGAACAGTGTTAAGGCTAAAAGGTGGTAACCGTCGGAAGGTAGGTGAAGGGGTGTCACGGGTCAAATCAAGGAGTTTTGGCGCCGTCGTTTTTAAAAGTTATATCTTTCGCAATGATGGTGTCGATTGGCCTGGGGTATTGTTTTGGCGGGAAGGGGTTTTCGTCGTTTGGGATTCTGGACTATAAATATAGGTTTCAAAACAGGTGAGGGGTTACTTGGTTCTTTTGCGAGAGTTTTGAATTCAAAGATCTTGTGCGCACCATACTGTCCGACTAGTTCCCAAATTCAGCCGACATCTCCCCGTAAACACGAAACAGGTATGTCTAGTAGCGATAGTATATCGTTATCTACGTCTAATAGTAATGAGAGTACTGAGTCAGAGAGAAGTAGGGGTAGACAATTTGACGAAGAGGGTACAAGTTCTGGGGGCATGGCAAGTGGTATTCCAATGGAAACGATGAGGGAGGTTCGAGAAGATCCCCCTGAAGAGTTGGCAGAAAGTAACTGGCCGGCTAAAGGCGGCTATGGATGGGCGGCTACCGACGTCCGCAACCAATCGTCTTTGTTCCAGTGGTCTCGTCTACTGAACTCTTGGTTAAACTGCACACCTGTCATCTCCAAGGGCGTCAGTGGGGACATTGTTTCCTTGGAGAGAGTTAGTGCCATCGACCGGTATGCCATGGGCAGGAGGGTGCTACAGAGAAGTTTTTCTACATGTATATGTGCCATTTTTCTCAACTTCATGTGTTGTTACCGTTAGACGGTTTCACTATGGGCGTATTGTGCACATTGAATGTGGCACCTATGCAGCTGCATCCAAATAGTTGGGCCTACTTGCAGGCTTTCCGCATCTTGTGCCAATCCTTATATTTGGAGCCCACTCCTTACGCTTTTTTGTACTTTTACGATACTAGACCCCACCGACCGGCTACTTGGCTATCCTTGATAAGTCGCCCCAGTATCAGCAGACTGGACGCATTTTCCCAATCTTTCAAGCATTTCAAGGACGGGTACTTCAAGGTTGTCGTTAAAGAAGGAGGCAAGGCTCATTTTTTGAACGCAGATGGGAGTACCAAATTCCCTTTTAGTTGGACAGGCAATCCTTCTTGGTATAAGGACATGGGGATGGATGAATTATCGACTGCTGATAAGAAGGTGGTGGAGATCTTGTTGAAGTTTGTTGACAAGTTGCCCACTGAGGGCCTAGTTAGAGTTTATAATTTGGTGCATCCGATAATAGATATCGAAGGTATCTGTTTATTACTTAAACTGTGTTAATAATTCTAAGTTGTTTTGATCCGAGTTGTAATGTATTATTGTAGGGCACATGGCGCAATCTGGAAAGAAAAACTTGGCGCTTTTCCAATCGCTGAGGAAGGAGATGGCCGCTAAGGCCAAGGCAGCTAGAAAGACTGACGTTCCCAATTTGCAGGAATCTGTGGTGGAGATGCATGTGCACGGCAGGACGAAGAGGAAGGCTGAGTTGCCGCCTCTACACAGGAGAGGAAAAGATGTGAAGAGAGTGAGGGCGGTCTTGCTCGAAACGGGGTCGGCTAGTGGAGCAGGGTCGGCCAGTAGGGAGAAAGGGCCAGAATCTGGTTTGATCAAATTGCCAGAGATATCTGTGAGGAAGGATATTTCAATTACCCTCCCAGATACCATTGTAAACTCCATTGACGGCATGGATGCGAACCATATCGTTAGGACGATGGTCGAGTTTGGAAGCAAGGCTTTAGTATTGAGCCGCCGTGTGGGGTCTTTATATAAGAGGGAAGTGAAGGAGGGGGGTCGGGAGAGGGTGGAGGAGTTGCAGAAGAAGGCTGACAAGCTAGAAGACGAGAAGGCTGCGCTGGAGAAGGCAAAGGAGAGTTGGGATGCAGAGAGAAAGAGGCTGACTACCTGGAGGGTTCGTTGTTTAGGGGAATTGGAAGAAGATTACGACGATTTGAAGGAGAAGTATGACAGAGCTATTGGTGAGCTCGATGATCTGAAGAATAGCATCATACAAGAACACATTAACGGTTTTGAGAAAGGGCTACGCCAAGCGGCATTTTTCCATGGGGGAATCGATGTTACGGACGTGAAGTTTGATGTTAACAAGGATGTTATTGACGGGAGGCTTGTGAATGAAGATGTCGACAGTGATCGTGAGGAAGCGGAAGTGGGGGTGGAGGAGAAGGCGGCTTAAGAGGTGAATAAGGCGGTTGATGCTGGGGAGGTAGCTCCTGATGCGGCAGAATAGGACTTTAACTTTTATTGATTTGAAAATATTTTAGCCTATGTCTGTAATAGCCGGTACATTATGTTACGTTGGTATACTTGTGTTTATGTTTAATGCGATTAATATTTTGTATGTTATGTGTATGCTGAGTTTCAATGGTATGTGATGTATGTGTGACACGATGAATTGTAAGTAGAGGGTGTTCGACCCAGGCCGCTTACTTGGGGTAAGGGTGGATAACTTAAACGAATTAACCACGAGTAGAGGGTGTTCGACCCAGGCCGCTTACTTAGGGTAAGGGTGGGGAACTTAAACGAATTAACCACGAGTAGAGGATGTTCGACCCAAGCCGCTTACTTGGGGTAAGGGTGGGGAACTTAAACGAATTAACCACGAGTAGAGGGTGTTCGACCCAGGCCGCTTACTTGGGGTAAGGGTGGGGAACTTAAACGAATTAACCACGAGTAGAGGGTGGTCGACCCAGGCCACTTACTTAGGG
>Ga0214542_1000871_pt1 | contig 58541 bp, 30 predicted proteins | sample CNSS1metaG_FD_160096 | JGI IMG/M metagenome (GOLD analysis project Ga0214542, IMG submission 160096) | Root nodule microbial communities from cowpea collected in UCLA plant growth center, Los Angeles, California, USA - CNSS1 | ecosystem: Host-associated > Plants > Roots > Nodule | place: USA...
TTCGATTCTTAAGAATCTACATCCAGTTCATCTAGCAAACCACAACTAGATATATTCACTATATCACAAGAATTTCAAGATTTACAAATACACTTGATAAATCTAAATTCTAAGATAAAGGAACACAAATGCAAGGCATCCACACACTTGCACAACCACACAATAGTAAGGCTATCACACACTTGCTTTAGACAGAAAACAACATAAACAAACAGTTTCAAATTGTATCAAAACACAATTACAAAGCCTACAAAATGGATTGAGTACACCTTTTCCAAGACTGAAATTTCTTCATCTTGCCAAGTCAAAATTGAATGTGTCTTGATAGAATTCTTCAAGAGAACCTTCCAAGATAGCTCCAAGAACCTATTTCGCACTTCTCTTTCTTTCTTCTGGTTTTTCAGATTGTTCTTCAGAAAGTGTAGAAACTATTTCTATATAACAGCTGCTATCAGGCACGAACCTAGTCGATTACATTAGTTGGCTAGTCGACTATCGGAGCAGCAGATTAACATTTTCATATTATCACACACATGTCATGTTAACCATTGTCATGCTATTATAGACATCATCAAAAACATTTCAGATACACTTAATCAGCAACATCTTCTACCATTTTATAAAAAAAAAACTTAATAAACAAAAATATCAAAATGGGTGACATTCATATGGCCAAAATCAAAATCATCATTTTTATACATACAAGGTGTGTTTCTATGTTTTTCTCTCTGTTTTATAGGATGTTTTGATGTAAGACATGTACGACCCAAATGACCTTTACCACCACAGTGATAAATTATATTTTCATATGATTTGTCATTGTTTTCATCTTTTTCTCTTTCCTTCTTCGCATTATTGTTCCACTTTTGATGACAAAATATCTCTTTGAAATTTTCTATATGACCATCAAAATATGAATTAGATATTGCTTCATTCACTTCTGGGAATGAAGCATAACTAATTTAGTCTCATGGATATTGTTGTTTAGTAATGAAGCATAACCAATTTAGTCTCATGATTTTCATCAAAAACTCATTGTTTCCTTTAGCCATAAGAAGGCATGAAATAATTTGAGAATATTTGTGAAATACTAAAAAACATGAGTAATTCTTCCTTGTAATATCAAGAGTCACAAATCCAAATTTTGTAAGGTTTGATATGTTTAAAACTGGCTCATAAAATATTGATAATAATCAAATTTTATCTATGAAACTATAGAAGTAATATAGACAATAATTATAATACTAATCATCATCATAGTAGTAGTAGTTTTATTTATAATAATAATAAGTCAAATATGAAAATTGATCAAGTCAAAAAAAATTTATCACAAAAAAATATATAAGACAAAATTGCCAATAAGGAAAGGATAAAGAGAAAACATCTTCACTAACTTAGTTGGATAGCCTTGGTGCTAATAGTGTGTTATAAAATAAGGTTAATAATAGATAGAAGGATAAAGAGAAAGAATAAAGCATCAAATACTAGTTTTTTGTGCATATTATCAAGGGAGAAAAGTCTTTATTTATAGGTACAAAAAACAATCCAAAGGATACAATTCAAAGGTTACATACTTAATGTAAATATCATTTAATAGTAATTAAGCTCAGTATTTTTCAATAACTCAATGAACAATCCATAAATTTCATAACAACAAATACAATAATTGAATAATTTTTAATTGTTTTCATTCTAATTCTTTCTCAATTGAAAAGAAAAATAAATAAATTTAAATTATAATTGAATGAATTATACATACCTTTAAAATAATATGAAAGTCTTTTTATAATTTACATATAGTTAACCATATATATAATAAATAAAAGAGAGTAAAGATAAAGTTAAACTTTAAAAAGTTATTTACCTTGTCTCTTATTTATTTATTGTCATTACAATATCAGAAATATATGAAGAATGATCTATTATTTAAAACTTAATCACAATCCTAAAAAAAAACCAAAATCTATTTTTTGGTATATATATTTTTGTGACCAATGTTTTTAATTATAAATAATAATAATAAAACAACAATCTTACCTCTAAATGACTTTTTACTGTTATCTTGGTTTTTAACTTTTATAATATATCCCAAGTTCGATAAAAGCTTTCAAAGCATAATTTATTTATAATATCTGTACGTTTCATTCATAATATGTATTGTGTAAAGTTTGTAGAAGGAATAGAAATTTAAATTAAGAGTTCTATTCGTAAAATCCCAATTTTTAGCATCTTAAAACTAATAAAAATTAGGGAGTTTCATCATATTTCCAAAATCAATAATTCAGTGTACACAATATATTAATAATTTCTTACAAAAGATATGACTATAAAAATATATAACTTATACACATACACTAAACTAATAAAAATATACCTAAACTGACAATCACTAAAGCTCTCACCTAAAACGATGGCTCCTCATCCTCCAGAAGTGCCTCTGACATTGCAACCACATCTGCTCCCATCGAAAAGGTGATCATTGCAAAAGGAAACATACAACACAAGACAAGAACACAAAAGCAAGGGTAAGCTAATCTGATTAAAGGAATCATGCAGTTCAATTATAAACAGAAACCATGCAATCTTTATAAACGTCAATGCCTTAAAAATGGCAACGCTTCTAATTCCAAAGGAGGCTCTATCTACACATAGAAACATCACAAGTATGATCAAGACATACCGTTATGATCACTAATCAGTAGAGACTCATACTGATGATTAAAATGTCGCATGCAAGCGGAAGAGGGCTCGCATGCAACAGAAAACAGAAAAAGACTAAAAAGAGAGCGGAAACTCAACTTACATGAACGGAGAAACTGATCGGTCCAATTTGAAGAGGTTGCTGAGAGGATCAATTCTACGGTCTCAGTTCTTCAATCAAACAACTAGAGAGACAGAACCTTTAGAGAGAAGTCATAGAACTCTAGAAAAGTGGTTTCTAGAGAGATGGTGTGTTTTAAAATAATGAAACTCGTTTATAATTATTCTATTTATACTATAACCTTTTAATATTAAATAATCGAGTCTCACTATTTTTAAACCACTATCACTTTTAAAACGCCATTTTCTAGGGTCTTACATTCTCCCCAACAAGAAAAATTTTCGTCCTTGAAAATTCACTCGTCAGATAGAAAGAAAATCATGTTGTCCTCATTTTCTCTATAACAACCACCCAGACATGACTGACTTAACGATTGCAACACCTAAACTTACTCTGCATTTATGCTAAGCGATAAAGTATTCAATAGTGTAGATTGGTTTAGCCACTACTCCTAAAGCAACTCCCAACCTCCATCCTTAAAACTTGAACGATCCTTCATACTTGACCAATCAACTTGTATTAGATATACTGACTCACCTTCCATATGTTATCCACTACCTCTTGTAGGTTTTTATCAAAATTTAAAGATTTACAACCAATCTTAACCTAAAACGTGATTGTTATCACTTCTCATTCTCTAGTTTCTTCCTTGAGGTACCATTCATCTAACTTGATCACACACACTAGATAATAGTCTTGACCACCCTATCCACAACCATCCTCATGATATCATGCTTCTCATACTAACTTTGATCAGGGCATCAAAGTCTATAACAATGCTATCCCACTTACAGACTAGACCCTTCACTTGCACAACGACACCAAATTCTGACACTTCCTCAACATTTATTAAACCACTAATCTGCAACCATCCCTCCACTAATTCTTTCTCTTCATTATCGAACCAACCATTACAATTCTCTTTCTGCTTAAAACATATACTAGTACTTTTCCACTTATGAGGTGATAGCACAACTAAAAACCATAGCTCGATTCATCTCTTTCATCTCCTATCCATCTCCCTCTGTGCAACTCCATACTTCTAGTTGTTGATGATCGCTAAACATCTTTAACAAATCTTCATAACACTGACACATTTGTTGTTTTAGAGAACTCACTACCACATCAACCACCAGGTCATGAGTAAGATACCTCATCTTCTCCTATATTCCCACTATTGATAAGTATATCCCACCATTATTCTGCTACATCACTCTAATCAACAACCATTTTCACATCTGATGTGTTTAGCCATAATATAACTTATACACTTACACTAAACTAATAAAAATATACCTAACTGACCACCACTAAAGGTCCCACCTAAAACGATGGCTCCTTATGCTCTAGAAGTGCCTCTAACATTGCAACTACATCTGCTCCCACCCAAAAGGTGATCATCGCAAAAGGAAACATACAACACAAGACAAGAACACAAAAGCAAGGGTAAGCTAATCTTATTAAAGGAATCATGCAGTTCAATTATAAACAGAAACCATGCAATCTTTCTCGTTATTACCAGAATCATATAGACCACCACAAACACATCACAGATACATGACTCTAGACTCAATATTCAGATTATGTAAGTAACATTGGATCTCTTGGTGGCGTGCACCTGTGACGGTTCCCAAACTCTATAGAGTTTGGGCGCAAAGGGTTATCACCCAACCACTCCCAGGGTAAGTCCCCTTCGCGTCTAAGACTGATCAAGTCCAAAGACTAGGACCTCCTGCTACTCCTCACAACATAATCCCTTCTGCTCTATCTGAGCATGAATGATTATTGGAGTTTCAGGATACCAACCAATCAGGAGTCCTCGTGTCCTTACACACATTAACATACTATTTTCAATTTCCCTTGAAGTTCTAGTTCAACCACATCTCCTCATAATCCAAATTCATACAATTTCACCACATATACTACCAGCCATAACAATCCAAGCATAGTATGAACAAATATTACATTATCTCATTTAAACATAGCTTCATCCATTTAAATAGAGAAATAAACATAGCTCTGCAGTGGTTCTCACTCAAGCTAGAAGTTCTCGTCCAGGCGAGAGGGCTATCTCGCTTAGGTAGGTCACTCCGCCTAAGTGAGGCTCCAAACAAAGGGCAACTCCAAATCTGAGCGAATTCTCGCTTAGGCTAAGTTGTTTCGCTTAAACGAGAGTGCCTCTCGCTCAAGCGAAACCAGCTTGCCTAGACGAGAGTAACAAGGATGAGTTTCTGGTATTTTCGCTCAAGCGAGAGTTGCTCGCTTGGGCAAAAACATCGGATTCTAAATCTGTTTTTACATGCAAGGCCACAAAATTCATACCAAAAATCCCAATTCAACATAAACAAGTGATCCAAGCAACAAACAAGCACAAATTCATGCAATCAGAGTCATCAGGGATACTTCTATACGAAATTTAAGCAAAATAGTTAGCTTCCCTTACCTTTTATCCTACTTAGACAACTTTATAAACGTCAATGCCTTAAAAACGGAAACGCTTCTAACTTCACAGGATGCTCTATCTACAAATAGAAACATCACAAGAACGATCAGGACATACTGTTATGATCACTGATCAACAGAGACTCATACTGATGATCAAAATGTCGCATGCAAGGGGAAAAGGGCTCGCATGCAACAGAAAACAGAAAAAGACTAAAAAGAGAGCAGAAACTCAACTTACGTGAATGGAGAAACTGGTCGGTCCAATTTGAAGAGCTCGCTGAGAGGATCAATCCTAAGGTCTTTGTTCTTCAATCAGGCGACCAGAGAGACAGAACCTCTAGAGAGAGGTCAGAGAACTCTAGAAAAGTGGTTTCTAGAGAGATGGTGTGTTTTAAAATAATGAAACTCGTTTATAACGATTCTATTTATACTAAAATCTTTTAATATTAAAATAATCGAGTCTCACTATTTTTAAACCACTATCACTGTTAAAATGTCATTTTCTATGGTCTTACACTATTTAAACATATTGACATATTTAAACAAATAGTTTATTTAATAGTTTATTTAATTAAACTTTGTGTTAACATGAGCTTCATATTTTATTCATATATAATTTTATTAAATGTAATAATTTTATTAAATGTAATAAATTTTAATAAAAAATAATATATCTATGAATTAAATTAGATATTGTAAAAAATATAAAAAATTAAATTAAGATTATTGTAAGATAATATTTTAAATACAACAATTTAAGTTAAAATTAAATTTTATAGAATTTTATACATTAATATATATATGCATATTAATATTATTATATTAAAATATTATATTTGTAAATGATGGTAAATTATTATCGATAAATTATTGTCGTTATATACTACAAAATACAGTTATTCTTTCGCATTACATGTTACTGATTTATAAATTTTAATGTTCTTAAGCATAACATTATTGTTGTTTCTAAAATTCCTTGTAATTTCCCTAGTATCATAAACCATTCAATTCCTCAATTCAAATCACAACTCACTATTAATTATTGCTTCTAAAATTACATGTAATATCCCTAATTTGATTATTTATATATTATTATTAGTTATTATTAATTACGATTCATTATTATTTATTGTTATTATGTTATTGTTATTTTATTACTTAAGTATACATCTATATTATTATTAATAAATTCATATTAAATATGATGTTGATTAAAATTTATGTTTGTAAAATAAAATATTGATTTATTTGTAATTAACAATGAGATTATTTATTGATTATTAGTTATTATTCATATTCTAGGAGTCCAAGTGACCGAAAAAAATCTCCTCTATTTATTGCGAGTCAAGGACTCCTTCTCCTTCTTCAAACTCTGATTCATATTTTTCATAGAGAAATCTTTGATTAATGATATCCATTTTGAATCCTATTTAAGGGATTCCTTGGTTCGGACCAAAGAAGTAATGTCACTCGATCCTTATCAAATTGATTGCAATCTTTTTCTGTAGTGAGGATCCCACCAAAGTGCCTTCTACTTCTAATAGGCCATGAACTATATTAGAATTATTCTCAACGAGTCCATAAGATGTGATCCCTTTTTTTCATCAGGTCCGGGTGGAGACCAAAGGTCTTAAGCGACCGATCCGTTAGAATAACTCAAAAGGTAACGAAGTATCATTAATTTCTTCATACTCGTTCCAAGTTCAAAGTACCATTTGTACAAATAAGAATCCCCCTATCACATGATTTATTCTTCATATAGATAAATAGATATAATATTTATGGAGCAATTAATAAAAGTACATTTTGTGAAACATCCTTTCCTATCTAATAGAAAAGGATCCCATGATCCTAAACCGATCTTACCTAAGATCGGAAATCCCAAGTTTGTCTATGAAGAACATAACTCATTATATTAGTGTTTATGATGGTTTTTTTTAATAATACTAATCAATAAGGCCTCATTATTAAGTGGTACAAGATCTTGTACATTTGAGCCCATCGTCGTGAAAAGTGTTTTCGTTGTTATGAGAAGCCTTGGATTTTGATGCATGTATTGAATTTATTCGACGCTATTAGAGATGGAACTACTTTTTGGAGAATATGAGTTGAAGCAATAACAAGAATAATTCTAGTGGAACATCTTTCACAATTCTTGAAGAGATAATTCATTAAAAGATCGAGGGATAAGTAATTCAACTCATTAACATCCAGATCATGAATGTTCGGAATCCATATTATACAAGGAGACATTGCTTTTACTAATTCGAAGAGAAAGGTGATATAAAGTCGGTCTATTTTTTGAATCATATCTTTAGTTAGCGTATACATCATAAGTAGAAGCTTCAAATCCATATGATGAAGGGTTGTCTCGAATTTGATAGCGGGATCACATCTTGGACAAAATAGGGTTAAAATCCTAGAATGAAAGTCAACGAAGGGAAAATGGGTGACATCAAATCATTGGAGATACATAACAAAAGGAAATCACGCCACTTGGAGGAGATTCCAAGATAAGTGAGGAAAATTTGCCACTTTGAATCGAAGATTTAAAGATAGGGATCAATGGTTTAAAGAAAAACCTTAAGACTTGAGAAAAAAACTCATATTTTCATATACTCAAATTTGACTACAAATGTGTCTCACAAAGGCTTATAAATTATGAGCTTAAGCACAAAAAGCCCAACACGACTAAAAGTTTGATAAAGCCCAAACACAAAAATTACAAACTAAATAGTTCCTATTCTATAAATTGAAGCTAATCCAAGATCTTGTTAAGGTCCTAGGCATGCTTCCATCAACTACTCTTAAATTTCTATGGTGGTCCTAGTCATGCCTCCATCACTATATCAAGGTCACATTCGATATCGCCACTATCATCCATATCATCACTATTATCAATAAGAAAACCCTTAGGCTTGTTATCTAGGAACTTGTTTAAATATACGGTAATGAAAAGAATATAGGAGTTTGTCGCTAGGTATTTGACCAAATATGATCGTCCAATTCCTATAGAACCTATCACTAAAATACCTCTTCTAGAGGGAGGTAAGGCTAAGTGGAGCAAAAAGGGTTTTCCATGAGATTGGAAATGCAAACTATTAGCCCACCACAAGGTTTGTGAATAAGTAATTTTCTGATAATTAGCAAGGAATATACGTCTTTCTACTAAACAGGATGTACTGAATTCATAAATCATTATATATTGTTTTTGAATGTCAACTAAGTATCGTAAGCAAATTGCTCCTGGTTGTTCACTTATTTGATAACCATAGTTATTCTCTGATAAATGATCATGATGAGTAAACTTAATAGAATTTGATCAATCATTTTTTCTATTGTTAGGGTAGAAAACTAAACCAAGAGTTCTTTTTCTTTATCAATAATCGAATCAGTGTTCGAGACCCAGAATTCTATTTGATCATCAATTCAATCACCATTTGCATTTTTAATTTTTCTTATAAAGGAATAGATTGCTTTACTTGGATGACATATATGTCTCGTAATTCTTGAAAGAGTGATTTGATTGATGGGATTTGGTATAATACTTATAAGATCGATGAGATTCCAATATTTATTGTTACAACGTATGAATTTGACCCATAAGCAGGACCACAACCCCATAGCTTGTTGCTACCAAAAGCAAAACTCCGTATTTCTTCTAGAGAATCTCCTAATTGTTCCAAAGCAACTAGAAAGAGATTCTTTAACCAGAAGAATTCATGTCAAATGTAGGATACCTATCCAGAAGTTTTCACAACTCAATCATGTATGATGGAATGATCAAATATTTTTCCTTTTCGAACTATGTTTCTAACTCACTATAGACTGGAGAAACAAAGAGAAAATGTATATCAATATCAATAGTAACACATTATTTCTATGAGTCATTTCTTCGGACAGAAGAAGATTATCGAAAGAATTACCCGGAATCTCACTTATTAGATTCTATTGTGTCTTCCACAATGGAATTTGACAAATTCACCATAATATATCTAATGCATGCATAATATCATGAAAAATGGATACAAATCTTTGGCTACTACTTAATATCGACAATAGGTATGAAAAAGTATCTAAAAATATGACATTGAGATATTTCTTCGTCGTCGAGGTAAGGAACCATGGTATATATGTTTGAGAATAGATTCCATTTTGAGAGAGTTGAAAAAACACTATCTTGTTGAAATGTTATATACATTTGACCTTTCTCAAGGCATTCTTGTAGACAAGAACTCTATTTTTTCCTTTTTTTCAGATGGTAAATATTTCTCAGAACAAGGAATTTGAATCAAACCCATGTTTGAATCGAAATTAAGATACAAATACAAGTTCCACCCTTCTGAATCAGGTAATATTCATATTTGAAAGAGGTTGACAATAAGTTTTTTCAAAATGGATTATTTGTCACTCTGCCAGAGGTGTTCCACAAATGTCTGCAATCGAGTAGATACTACACAAACAAATGGATTGTATCGAATTGGAAAATGAAAATCTTTGTAGAAGTTATACCCTTCGTCGCCACTTTGAGGAAAATTGTTAGGTATCAATGTGTTAGCTACATTTAACTCAATTGGTGAAATAATATATCTCTTCAAAACAACATGTTTTTTTTTACTATTGCAAAAAGAAAAGATTTTGTTGCGAATAAACAAGATTTTGAGAAATTGTCCACAATTAAAATAATAATTATTGATACATACCTTTTTCACATAAAAAGGAAATCTCTTGTTACAATAAAAACAAAAGTGATATTGATTATTTAATAATCAAAGTCAATTTGCTTTATAAAATTAGTATATCAATTTGTAAAATGGTTTTACCGGATTCGGCCAGTCGAACTTCCATGTAATATCCCTACCTAATTTCATTCTTTATATATTATTATTTATTATCGGTTATTATTAAGTACATTGATTTTTTATAGTTATTTTATTACTTAAGTAAACATCTATATTATTATTAATAAATTCATATTAAACATGATGTTGATTAAAATTTATTTTTGTAAAATAAAATATTGATTTATTTCTAATCAAATATATAACTATTTTTCTAAATTTATTTTAGACAATAATTTTAAAAAATTAAATTTGCCTTAAATATTTGTAAGTAATAAAATATATTAATTACGTAAAAGTTATTTTAAATTTTACACATAAATGAATAAAATTTAAATATTTTTATGAAAATAATTTTTATCTTTATGTCTAAGTAGTCATTTTATAATTTATATATAAAATATTATATATATATATATATATATATATATATATATATTATTCATTCATATAATTCATAAATACAATTACATTTATCATACAAAATTCATCACTTGATATAAAGAATTAGGTTAAAATACTTTTTGGTCCAAATTTTCTTCAACTTTTGTCAAATAGGTTCCAATTTTGTTTTTGTGCTCAAATAGATTCTAATTTTTGTCAATTTGATTCAATTAGGTCCTAATTGGGTAACGTTGTTTAAATAAGTAACGTCTCAATGTACAATTGGCATTTTTGTGCTACGTATTGCATTAGTAAATCTAAGTGACACTGTTTTAAGTTTAATCAAATGTTTAATCATAATTTATTGTGTATTTCTATTTTACAAGAGAATATTAAAGAATTAATTCAATACAATTGATTATTTTCTTAATTATAGTTATTTTATTCTTATAACTTTTTAAACAAAATTAAGTAAGTATTAAGCACATTCAATCAATTATTTTACTTAATGACCATCAGTCCAACAACTCTTATGGATGTATGACAAAACATAATGACCTTCAATTCAAAAAGTTTTAAACAATATATTTATCTATCTTTTTTATTATAATATCGATCTTACTCACTTAATAAAAGATACTCAACTCCATCCTAGAATCATAATATTTTTTGAAATTGAAACGAAGGCGGTGTCAACTCGTCGTGGAAATAGAAGTCGCAGGGCTTTCGTTGACCCATGATTTTGTACTCTTGGAATTCGTTGACCCAACTTTCACTTTTCTAAAATTTTAATTCATGGATTTTGTTTTGGGCTGCACTTGTTTATGTGATATAACACACCCCAACTTTTTTATAATTTCATCGCTACCCTTTTGTTTGTAGTTACAGGCTTTCAGAAGCTGGAGTTACCGACTTTCAGAAACCTGAGTTATCGGCTTTCAGAAATCGAAGTTATCGGCTTTCAGAACCCGGTGTTACCGACTTTCAGAATCCGATTTTATCGATTTTCAAGAGAGGAACAATGGCGAAACATGAATAAAAATTTTAGGGGTGCCAAATTTAATTTTTTTTATATAAATTAATTTTCTAGTTAAATAAAAAGTTCTCCATTTTCTTTACTTAAACCATTTTTATATAGTGATTCACATATGTACTTTTCAATTTCTAATATTTCTAAATCATTGAATTCACGCAATAGAGGTATTCTAATTTCTATTCCAAATCAAGGTTATCCAACTAATTCATTATGTGTAGCAAAATTTGTAATGCAAGCAAAGATATATCCATAAATTTTACCATTTCAGCAGAAAACACAACAACCTTTAAATTTCATAATTTAAGGTTCTACTAATTTGGGTAAAAATATAATTAAGGTTCATGCCAATTTGATAAAAAAAATTCCTAAAATCATAACTAGGGTTCATACTAATTTGGGTAAAACTTAATTTGGAAGAAACATCATAGGAGAATCATAAATTTAAGATACATAAACCATAATAAAATATTAATGATTTATGACAAATATTGAGATAATCATTTATCTCCTTACTTTCTTTTTTACTTTAATACTTTCTTGATGACTTATTGAGAAATAATTTTATTATGACGAGAGATAGAACCTTAATCGCTTTTATCAACCAACATCCATCAAATTAATTTTTATTTTTAAACAACAAAGATATACAACTAAAAAATATATAAATAAAATTATTAGAAATTTCCTTAAACTTAATATAAATAATATAATTATATATAAATATAATTTTAAAATATATAAAAAAATAAAAAACAAAAATTGGGGTTACCGGCTTTCAGAAACCGGTGTTACCGACTTTCAGAAACCGGTGATACTGGCTTTCAGAAACCGGTGTTACTAGATTTCAGAAACCAGGGTACCGAATTTCATTTTTAAGGGGTGTGGACTGCAGAAATATTTAATTTATAATTTATTTTTATTTTTTTGAAAAATATAAAGGTCTTCACGGTCAAACTTGGAGGTGCAGGAAGAAAAATTGGGGGTGCAGGAAGAAAAACCCTGATGCTGAAGGTGTTGGAGATGCTTGCCTTGATGTTCAAACTTGGCCCATGATGGTGGCTGATGGATGTGTGGGCTGTCTTGGCCTGGATGTGTTGGCCCAAAACTAAATATAAGAAAAGAAAACAATTCACAGAACTGAATATAAGAAAAGAAAACAATTTTAAAAAGATAATGGCTTAGAAATGCGACACGTTTCTACAATTATTAAAAATGGGCCCCTGTCCCAAGCTGTTAAGCCTCAGGAATGTTCGTTTTATTTTCCAATCTTTACAACAAAACATTAGGTTTCTTCGGCCTTCATAGAAAATTCTTAAGTAATAATTCTTTACACTATTGTACTCTATTGAATGAATACTGTCCTTTATGAATTGTACTTTATGAACGATTCTTGAAGCTGTTTATGAATGAATGTTGATGATTAAAGAATAAATTTGACATATTCTTTCATTATATTTTAATAGCCAAAGTTCAATCAATTATATACAGATTATGAGGGAGACTCTTACCTACTTATCACATCTTGACAATGATGATACTAAAAAGAAGGTATGTAATTACAAATCGTGGATCTCTTTTGTTTCTAAGGGAGATAACTACGTATGAATGTTTTCCTAATGCTGCATGCAGATTTTGAAGCATGAATGACTTCATCATAGACATTGTTTCGGCAACTAAAACAAGTGAAACTTATGAGAATTATATGGCAATATTGGAGGTATGTTGATCGTTTTCTCATAAAAAGAATGTTCCTCTAATCAATGAGTAACATTATTGCAATTATATTTGTATTAAATGATGTGATAAATAATTCGACCAGGAAAGTTATGAACTCGACATGTAGATTTGATCTAAAAACTCCACTCATAAATTGACCAAAAAACTTGACACATAAATTGACTTGTAAACTCATCTGTAAATTTGATGAGAAAATTTGACCTATAAACGCAACCAGTAAACCAGTCCCATAGACCCAACCCGTAAACGTGATCTGTAAAAGCTACCCCTAAACTTGACCTGTAAACTTGACACCTAAACTCAACTTGTAAACTCGACCTGTAAACATGACATGAAGACCTGACCTGTAGAGTTGACCCATAAATGCGGTGTGTAAACTTGACCCGTAAACTTGACCTATAAATTTGATCGATAAACTCGACCCATAAACACGACCCGTAAACACTACTCGTAAAATTGACTAGTAAACTTGATCCATAAACTCAAGCCGTAAACGCGAGTAGTAGAGTTGACCTGTAGACCCGACCTGTAGTCTCCAAAGAGTTTTTCATTCAGTGACCATGAGTCACTTAAGTATTTGAGGGGGCAACACAAGTTGAACAAGAGACATGCAAAATAGATGGAATATTTAGAACAATTTCCATATGTGATCAAATTAAGAAAGGAAAATCTAATGTTGTAGTTGATGCAGTCTCTAGAAGGCACATCCTTTTCACAAAACTTGGAGCATAATTTTTTGGTTTTTGTCACATGGGAGAGTTGTATGAACAAGATGATTTCCTTTCCTCCATTTTTTCTAGTTGTTAAAAGAAGGCTCAAGGGGTTACTATGTGTAACACCCTAGGCAAATATTACTTGGTAAAGCAAAATTTATAAGTAAAATAAAATTTCATATCTCATATCATTCCTGAACGCGGGAAAATTTAAAACTTTAATAGCGGTAAAATAAAAATACTTCATAATTACTTTATTACAATCCATAATCCAAAACCCAAAGAAAAGGAAATTACAAGACAACCAAAAAAAGTTCTAAAACAAAATCCCAATAGCTATTCCCCACTCCATCTCTATGCATCGACATCCCTACTTGAATCACATCTACTCTCATGTGACAAGTTATACGATCATCGCCAAACACAAACAGAAAGGGTGAGCTTAAAAGGAATAAACATGCATAAAAAATAATATAAACACCTCACCCAAAATGAGTTAACCAATTTCTCATTTATCAAAACCTTTACACCAAGAGGTACCTAGGTAACCCTAGTCTCATAACCTATATGAGATTAACACATACTCAATCATGGTCTTAGGGATTTCATATGCTTCTATGAACCTGCGAGCTCGTGATCCAACTCTACGAACCTACCCACTCGTAGTCCAATCTCTACGAACCTCCTCGCTCGTAGTCCAACACGCGTGACCACATCCAATTATGAACCTCCCCGCTCATAACACATGCAATTATAAACCTTAAACCCTAAGCCCTTAACACAATCCATGCCTCAATCATAGCTATATTCCCAAGTATCCACCAATTTAGACCACACCAAACTACATTTAGACAAGGAATACAACCTACACATACAAAATTTCCAAAACAGAGACTAAATACTGACCATCAATCATGCACATCCCATCTGACCTCAAACAACACCTTTTACCCTCATTTATTCCAATATTTCGTGCCTAATCAAGTTTAGCATCCACATACAATTTTATTCCATGCACTAGACCCTTCCCAATACCCTTTGTCCAATATATATCGGTACCACATACATAAGTCCAGATAAACCCCACAGGAAACCCAACTTACAGCCAACATAGTCAAAATGTAGAGTGCATATGTGCACTAGATTGTCGCTTGGTGGCAGGTTAAGTACCACCAGGCGATGCATCAAATCCTAGGCAAAACCCAAATTTCTTGCACCTATGAGAACCCTAAACCCCAAAAACTCATTCCATTCGTCCAATTTCACATACCAGGCAACCAATTATGCTTCCAAACTCAACATATGACCAATTTAAAATTCAATTTCACAGAATACCATACAATACTCAATCTGAAATAATGCTTCAACTCATCTTCAATCCCAAATGAACCCTCATAATAACTCATGCAACAATTCACTCAAATGTAGTCACCACAAAGACATTCCAAACAATATATATGTCCAAAAACATTCATCAAGAATACAAGAACCAAGATGAGTCCAACATTTTCACAGAATCCAACAAAACGCAGAGAACGAACCAACCCAGTTCGTATCGCCTGGTGGGCCTTTAATGCTGCTAGGTGGTTCCTAACAGAACCTAGAATTTGGGGTTTTAAGCAGCTTGAGTCGCCTTGGGGCCTTCATTGCCGCCAGACGGTTTTTGGGTAGAAACCCATAAACTTCGAAAACAACGCGAAATAAAGAAGAATTCATGCATCCAAGCTTTAGTATATCATAAAACACATAAATCAATGAAAAACACACAAGTACAGGTCCCCTTACATGGATTTCCCGCTCCAAAAGAACTTTTAAATTCCTTTGTTATTCAAAATTGATCACACCCATGCCTTTACTATAAGACCCGAGAAATTTAAATAATTATTTAATAAATGTGGGTAGAAGAAGCCTTTAAGGAATTTAATACGGAGTGCTATGACGTGGTAAAGTACTAGCTCAAGTGGTTGAGAGTACTTTAATTGTGTAGGACACTGCTGTGTTGGAACCAGGACGGTGATTCTTTGGTGTTGGGTCCAGAATTTCTACAGCAGACTTCTGAGAAGGTCAAGGCGATTCAGGAGAGAATGAGAGCTACTCAGAGAAGACAAAAGTCATACGCAGATAAGAGGAGACGACCTTTAGAGTCGAGGTTGAGGATCATGTATTCCTCAGAGTGATACCGACGACAGGTATTGGAAGGGCTATCAAATCAAGGAAGTTGACTCTAAGGTTTGTTGGGCCGTGTCAGATATTGAGGAGGATTGGCGCTGCAGCTTATGAAATCGCCCTGCCACCGCACTTGGCGAATCTGTATAATGTATTTCACGTATCTCAGTTGAGGAAATACATAGCAGATCCATCTCATGTACTAGGGTCAAACGATATTCAGATCAGGGAAGATTTGACTGTGAACACCGGACTAGTGCGGATTCTCGACTCGCAAGTGAAAAAGTTGCGAGGGAAGGAGATCAAGATCGTGAAAGTGCTGTGGGATGAGGCTACTCAGGAGATGACGTGGGAGATGGAGGATCGCATGAGGCAATCATACCCGCACTTATTTCCTGGTAAGTCCTATTTTCGAGGACGAAAATCTTTAAAGGTGGGGGGAATGTAAGACCCGAGAAATTTAAATAATTAATTAAATAATTATTTAATAAATGCGGGTAGAAGAAGACTTTAAGGCATTTAATACGGAGTGCTATAATGTGGTAAAGTGCTAGCTCAAGTGGTTGAGAGTACTTTAATTGTGTGGGAGGACTTGGGTTTAAGTCTTATGAATGACAATTGTGTGTTATTTTAATCTGTACATTATTTTGTTAATATATTTGAGGGTGAGACGTGATAATATAATCCTAAAATTTTAGGAATTATCACGAAACATGATTTGGTTGATTTGGTTATACACTGATGTTGTATTTAGAAGGTTGTGGGTTCAATCCTTGCTGAGAACTAATTAACTCTTTTTTTGCCAAATTTTCCTTTGGCATGACGGTATTGAGAGTGAGTGAGGGAGTGTTCTTGAACGTGAAAAGAAAGAAGGGAAAGCTGAAATTCGTGCAGCAAGGAAGGAGGGCTCTTGGACATCATCAAGAAAGGGTTCGAATATCAATTGGAGTGCGAATTCCAGGTTAGGAGAGCTATAACTCGTTAGTCTTACATTTTAAATTTAATTGCTTTATGAATGGCATGTATATGTATGAAAATGGTTGTCACATTTGAACTTCTGGGTTTCTGGAAATTTTCCAGAAACCGCTTGGTGGACATTCAAAGCCGCCAGGCGATCATACCAATTCTGAACATTTTCTGGGTTCCTGCAAGGAACCGCCTAGCGGTGAGCTAGGAGCCGCCAGGCGACGCGTTACTTATCACCCAGTTTTGGGTTTCTATAATGAAGAGCCTGGCGGTAGTGACTAACCCGCTAGGCGACGCGAGCCACTTTTGGCTCGATTTTGATGTTTCACAGGTTCCGGGAGGTTTCTGATCGGGTAGAAATCGTGTTCTAATCTTTAAGAATGATTAAACATCGTATTTCATTGGAAATTTGTGGAATTGGGGTTTAATTGAGAAGAAAATTGCATGAAGGTTATCTTAGGGTTGATGAATTGGGGATTTCGAAAACGACACTAATCTAAATGGAAAATGTTAATGAATTCGTGAATGGGAAGCGTTAGGGATGAACCAAAATCCCAATAACTAGGATCGTATCCTATGGAGTCAAAAATTGATGGAAATCAGAGTTGTTGTGGAGGGGGTAAGGTTCGTAGGTGCAGGAACCGCCTAGCAGCACCCCTTTGGCCGCCAGGCTCCATACTAGTGGTACGTGGTGTTCTGATTCACGAAAAAGGTTGTTTCTCGTATTTTTGAGGAACAGGAACTAGGGGTGGCAAACGGGCCAGCCCGACCCGTTTTGGCCTGGCCCGTATGTGGCCCATCAAAAAACGGGTCGGGACAGGCTGGCCCATCAAACATAAATGGGCCAATAGTCACAACCCGTCCCGCATAGGACGGGCTAACGGGCCGGGTAGGGCTGGCCTGTCTAGTTTTTTTTTTATTTTTTTTTATTATTATTTTTTAATTAGTTTTCAAAATTTTTAATTTATTTTATTTTTTAAATTTGTTTATATATACATATAAATTATTATTAAAGTCATATTTAATCAAATAAAATATTATTTTAACTTTTAATTGATTAGTTAATGTTTTTAATTAGATAAGTTAAAATAATTATTAAATTTACATATTAAATTATTCAATTATAACTAATAATTCAAACTTAATTTGTAGGTGTTCATGATTTAAATTACAATACTATTATATATTTATACATTTAAAATATATAATCTAAAAAATTAATCTTTTTAATTATTTTTATTATATTTTATTTTTTTAAAACGGGCCAATGGGCCAGGACGGGCTGACCCGTACTTTGGCCCGTCAAGTTGATGGGCTGGACGGGACGGGCCAGAACGGGCTGACGGGTTGAAATGTTCAACCCAGCCCGTTCCTTTTAGTATAGGCTGACGAGCTGGCCCGTTGGGCCCAGCCCGTTTTGCCACCCCTAACAGGAACCGCCCGGCGGTAGTTTTGTACCGCCAGGCGCTAGGCTACTGATTCTGGCGCTACGCGCCACCAATTTTCCTAGTCTGCGCAGTTTTCGTAAAATTGCATTTTCTGATTCGTTAACCGTCTGATTTAGGTGAAATTTTGGAAGGTTTTTCACAACATGTTGTTCTTCACTTTGAACGGTGGAGATTTGAATTGGATGCCTGCATAGGGAGATATACGTCACTCATGATTGGGTGTTTGAATTCCCTAATAGTATGATTACTAATGGATGATTAAGTGTGCTCAAGTGCTGATATGGCCTTGATTGGTGAATGTATATATATAAACATATAGGTGTGTGATTGATGAGTATGTTTATGGTAGTGCTTGTTGAAACATGTTGAATATATGAACCTATATATGTTAGCTCGAATGTATGATGTTATAAGTGTGTGAATAAAGCCACTATTGATGATATCACTATGATCGAGTGGTGCATGATCATGACGGGTTTTGGGAAAGTATGGGAACATTATAATCATACTTTAAAAGTAATGGAATGGCGAGGAGTCATGTTTATATGTGTTGTTTGTACTGTTACTTGTTATTTCCTAAAGTATAGGAATTATGTGCATGTGTTTGTGGTGTTGGCTTGAAGGACTAAGTCAAATAGAGGTCTGGGATGTGCTTGATGGTGGGATGCATGATGGGCATGGAACTGTGTAGTTCCCGTCGGCTGCTAAGTGGTGAGGAGTCCTTAGTATGGTGATTACATGCGTCAGACGCACGATGGGCAAGGAACTGTTATGTTCCCGTCGGCTGCTATTGGCGAGGAGTCCATAGTATGGTGATTGCGTGCATGTCAGGGTCTGAGCGAGGGAGGCTTGGATGTTTTACTACAGACGAGGAGTCTGTAGGGCAGGACTATGAGCAGGATAGGCTCATAGGGTTGGACCACGAATGGGTTAGTTTCGTGGGAGCACAGTGAAGTCCTAAGACCTAGTTCATGCATATGACTCATGAAGGTCTTTAAGATCAGGGATGGGTAATTTGAAAATAATGAAATATTTTAGTGGTGTTATTTTAATTGGGATGGAGGGCATATTTATTTTATGTTTATATGTCTATCTGTGCATAGCTCACCCTATCTGTGTGTGTGTGGCGATGATCGGGTAACTTATTATCCGGGAGCAGATGATGTTTCAGGTGAGCTAGGAGTTGCATAGAAGTAGAGAGTGGGAACATAGATCTTGGGATTGTTTATAAAGCATTTTTAAATAACTTTGTGTAATTTCATTATGGTTTTGAACAATAAATTTGTAATAGGAGGATTTGAGTATATTATTAATACTTTATTTATTTATGTTGGAAATTAAATTTAAAGGATTTGAATTTTCTCGTGTTTTTTGGGAAATGCTTTATTTAATAAATGATGTATTTATTTCTGCTTGTTTATTTTATTTTAAGTAATATCCTACCGGGATATTACATTTACCACCAAGAACCCTCACTAGCCCTCTTTGAACTCTTTGGGTCACAAAATTATTATCTCCTAGTACCCTCTCTGTTGCCACAAGTGATAACTCTCTATTTTCTCCTCACTAGACTCTTTCTACCTTTATTTTTCAGCCCAAAAAATATAATTAAATAAATAAAACGAAAATGACTTTTTCTTGCTTCTTAGAGTACCAACGAATTTGCATCCATCCAATTATTAAGCATATCTATAACCAACATGCCAATACATATTTCATGACATTTCATGCACAAATTTGATTATGAGACCACACCGCACAACCACTTGAGCTACCATTGCTCCTTTGCTATGACTTGACAAACTAATTCTCTTAGAGATACCTCCAATCCACAATTATTGCTCATTAAATATTTATTATTTATTTAATTTTTTTGGGTCCTACACTATGTGTCCAAATGATACTTGCTTAAAGAGGGTAAGTTGTGTGTGCCTCAAGGTTCCCATAGGAAACTCCTTATCAAGTAGTCACATGAGGAAGGTCTCATGGGCCATTTTGGAGTTGAAAAAACTCTAAACATTCTTTAAGAGGGTAAGTTGTGTGTCCAAATGATACTTGTTTAAAGAAGGTAAGTTATGTGTGCCTCAAGGTTCCCAAAGGAAACTCCTTATCAAGTAGTCACATGAGGAAGGTCTCATGGGCCATTTTGGAGTTGAAAAAACTCTAAACATTCTTTTAAGAGAAATTCTATTGGCCCTACATGAGAAAGGAACTTGAAAAACATTGTCATAAGTGGATTACATGCTTGCAAGCTAAGACTAAGACTATGCCTCTTGGCTTGTACACCCACCTCCCTATTGCTTCATTCTTATTGGAAGAAATTAGCATGGATTTTATCCTTGGTCTATCCAAGACTTAAAGAGTATTTGACTTTATCTTTATGATTATGGATAGGTTTAACAAGATGGCTGAGTTCATGCCATGCCACAAAGTAGATGGTGCAAGTTACATAGCAAAATTCTTCTTTAGAGATGTGGTGAAACTCCATGGCTTGCTAGGACCATTTTATCTGATAGGGTTATCAAGTTCCTTAGCCATTTTTGGAAGACACTTTGGTCTAGACTAGGAACCAAGCTTCATTTTTCCACCTCTAGTCACTCACAAACCGATGGGCAAACTAAGGTTGTAATAGGTCGTTAGGAACCATGTTGAGGGCCATTTTGAAAGAAAACTACAAGTCTTGGGATAGTACCTTCCCCACATTGAGTTTTCATATAATAGGATGGTTCATAAGACCACCAAAATCTCTCCATTTGAGGTTGTGTATGGCTTCAACCTTCTCACTCCTTTAGACCTCATACCTTTGTCGAATCCTAGTGATTTCATTCATAAGGAAGGGGTATCAAGGTTTGAATTTGTGAAGAAAATACATGAGAAGGTGAAGTGTCAAATACAACACCAAACTGAGAGATACACCAGGCATAATAACAAAGGCAAGAGGGAAGCAATATTTGATGAAGGAGATTGTGTTTGGCTCCATTTGAGCAAAGATATATTTCCAAAACAAAGGAAGTCCAAACTCATTTCTCGAAGTGATGGACCTTTTAGGGTGATTCAAAGGATTAACAATAATGCATATAGGCTAGAATTGCCATGTGAGTATGATGTGATTGCTACATTCAATATATGTGATCTAACTCCTTTTGTAGGAAATTTAGAGCAAGATGAAAAAGAAGAGCCTAGAGATTTAAGGTCAAATCATTCTCAAGGGGGAGGGGATGATTGTAAGACCCGAGAAAATTAAATAGTTAATTAAATAATTATTTAATAAATGTGGGTAATAGGAGCCTTTAAGGCATTTAATGCAGAGTATTATGACGTGGAAAAGTACTAGCTCAAATGTTGAGAGTACTTGATAGTGTGAGAGGAATTGAGTCCTATGTATGTCAATTGTGGGTTCAAACCTTGTTGGGAAAGAAACTAGAACTTTATTTTTGCTAAATTTTATTTTGGCATGGGAATGAAGAGGCATGAAAACTCTAGCTGTCAAGAAGGGCAACCTAATGGACTGGAAACAACCAAATAAGGGTCATGATTAACCATTAACATAAAACTTAATAACAATTTTCGTTTTAGTGTTAATTACACATAATTAAGGTAGTAAGTGAGAGAGAAGGCCATTAGAGGAGAAAGAGAGTGCTGCATTTTCGTGTCCAGTTTAGGCAAGGGTTTTCCAGAGAATTGGTGTTGATTGAAAGGAGTGGTGAGGATGAAATAACTTAGGTTGGAGTGGAGAGCAAAGGCTATAAGGGTTTTGGTGGAAGGATACGCATACCAATTCGAATTTGTGCAAGGATTCCAGGCAAGGGGAGTTGTTTTTAATTGTTTTGACTCGTGCTTAATGTACTGTGATTGTATGAATTGAATTGCATGAACCTCCTTGTTGAATTATGTTGTTTTCGCAAAATTCTAGGTTTCCGCGCAGAAACCGCCTAACGGGCATGAAGGTGCCGTCAGGCGTCACATCAGTTTTAACCCAATTTCTGGGTTCTGTGGCATGAGCTGCCTGGCGGTGAGACTGAACGTTCAGGCGATGTGCGACGTTGTCACTATTTTATTTATGTTCTGTGAAAATTGTAATATGTGGAACTCTCAATTGGATTTTTATGCTTGTGTGACTGCATAATATTGTGATATCTTTCTCTGGTCTGGGGTGTAGTGCACATTATAATTCGATTGGAAACATGGGGAATTCCTCTTAGAATAAAAAAATAGCATAAATCGTGGATTGGGTATGATTAATATGCGATTGGAAGAAATTAGATAAGTAAGGAATGATATTATAAAGTGAGAGTCTAAAAAAAATCATAATTGAGTTGATTGGGTTGTGTGGAACTGGAGACTGGATCGAATTTTTGGAGCTTGATGTTCCTCGCAGGTATGAAAAGTTGGATTTCTGGCCTGGCACTAGTATGCTACCTGGCGGCGCTCCGCTTGCCGCCAGGTGATGGTAGGGAGCAGAACCAGCTCTATGCAGTCCCATGATGACGAGAGAAGAGGCAAAAATCTGGGGATAGGATTGGATGGTTATTGAGTTGAGAGAAATTTAAGTGAGGCAAGGTGATTAAGAGAAGTGAATGGGGTCATGACAAACGGGAACATGCAGGGAATTAGGAGAGGTGCAGAAGGCAAAGTGAATCAGACAAAGTAATGAGAATTGCGTGATGGTTCAAAAATCTAAAATAGGATAATGATGATAGGATGGATAACTATGTCGGAATGTAGGTTTCAGCCAGATGAGGTTTAAGGAATTGGGCATAGCATATGAAGAATGAAAGACTGTGAAGATAATTAGTTAAGTATTGGATTGCTAAATAGGTAAATTGGTTACGAGGATTGAATAAGAAATTGTCTATGCTTTAATATGATTGAGTCACGTTGCAACTATATAGGGGTAGTTAAATCACTTAGTTTGGGCTGGTTGAATGCGGAGCCTGATCTATAGGTTCGGAACCTTGGGGGATTTAATATAGCAAATTATGGAATTCACAATTATTGTATAACACAACTGGGAGGTAATTGAGAAAACAATATTAATATCAATGCAGAGTAATAGTAGTAAACTGACTAATTGTAAGACATTGGATTGGTGGTTTTATAGGTCTTGATTGAGGGACTTGACCATTATGAATAATAGAAAATTAAACCTTATGAGAGACGTAAATTGCCAAATTAGTGCGTATAGCTTGATAAGGGGAGCATTGGATGCTGAGATGGCCTTCACAGTAAACCAAGTTGTATTGGGTGCTAAAAACCAGTAGACTTATGCTACTGATATAGCGCCTGGCGGTACAGGGTGGTGCACCAGGCGATAGAACCTCTAGGGATGTCCCTGCACTACACAACGCCTGGCGGTAAGGTGTGATCCGCCAGGCGGAAGTCCTTCATGTAAGATCCGGGAAAATTAAATAAATAAATAAATATTTATTTAATAAATGTGAGGGCGTAAATACCTAAGTTAATTAATGTGGAGAGAGAAAACAATGAATAATACTAGTTCAAGTGGTTGAAAGTACTTGACTATTATGAGGAGACTTGGGTTCGAGTTCTATGGATGTTATTAGTGTCTGAATTTAACTGTGTTATTATTTTAAGGGTTAAATATGTCGTGTTATTATTTTAAGGGTTAAATATGTTTTTGGTCCCTCAAGTTTCAGTGAATTTTGGAATTAGTCCCTCATCAAAACTTTATACCAATTTAGTCCTCCATCTTTCAAATTGCGTGAATTTAGTCATTTTAACCAAATTTTGTTAAGTTTATCTCACGTTTCAAGCACATTTCATGAAACAAAAATGTGTCAAACAGTGTAAATAATTTAAATACTATCATGAAATGCGCTTGAAACGTCAGATAAACTTGACAAAATTTGGTTAAAAGGACTAAATTCATGCATTTTGATAGATGAAGGACTAAATTGGTCAAAAGTTTTGATGAGGGACTAATTCCAAATTTCGCTGAAACTTGAGAGACCAAATGCGAGACCATATGCAGAGATAATATAATCCTAGAAGTATAGGAATTATCATGAAATATGAATTTGGTTGAATGGTTGTGCATTGTACTTGGTAATTGGGAGGTTGTGGGTTTGAACCTTGGCTAGAATAAAATTATAACATCTTATATTTTTGCCTTGGGGACGAATTTGAGTAGATGAAAAGCTGGGGATAGGTGCTACGAATCTAGACATATACGAGGAGATTAATGGGAGTTGATTAGCCATCATAATTAATTCATATTTAATTGTTTTAATTTAATCAAATTAGTATTTTTTTTTTTAGGGATTTAATTAAATTATTATTTTTGGGTTGAAAGGAGGAATAAAGGAGAAAAATTTCGTGTGATTGAAAATAAAGTAGAACAAAACTCTAAAAGTTTGAGTGGAAAGAGTGTAGAAAGGCTGGAAGAAGATCTTAAGGATGGAGATCAAAGTTGGAGTAAGGAAGATCGTTAATGGAGTAATTATAGCAGGATTTCCAGGTAGGTGAGCTGAACCTAGTCTATTCTCTTTATTCCTTATTGTTTGTGTTTCTATTCTCTTCGTTATCCTATGTTGTTTCGTTGTATCAACGTTGCTTTGATTTTTTTTTTCACTTACGTGTGTGGTTCGGAATGAAACCCATGGAATGCATAGCAGGGCCTTATTTTGTGTAGGTATGTGTACTGTAGTACTTTGTTCCTTTTCTTCCCTTTTGTAGCCATGCGGGTTTTTCCGATTTCATCCCTCACCTAGATAGTGAGAAAAAAAAAATATAAATATCATGTACATAAACTCGTGTTTTTTTTTTCATTGCTTTAGGTTTCCTTTTCTCTGCCATAACGCCAGGTCCTTTATTGAAAAGAAAATTGATGAGAAAAATAATTGACCATAACTTCCCTTGTAGGACCTATAGCGGTTTTAAGAATTGTATGTTACCACTTTTTAGTTTCTTGTTTTGGCTTCCAAGTTTTGACCTTCACCTTTATCTCACGTCATGATGTTCGGACCCAAATGCTAATTGTTGCATTCTTTATGTATTGGTACACAGTGCATGAAACCATTTGTCTTTCTTTTTTTAGTGTACCAATGTGTGAGGACGGGAAAAAGTATGTGATAAACATAGAGTATTATATTGCTATATAATATATTAGAATTTAGTAGGAGTCAAATATATGCGGTAACTTATATTATTATAGGTCATAATTTATATATACTGTAAGTATAAAATTATAAGGATATATTTCGGCTTACAACATATAATAAATCATATAGTATTCAAGAAAAGGAAATTAGGTGCAAGCTTATCATATATATACATATATAGTATAAGAAACCAATATGTTAAGCGGTGATATGGTAAATACTATATATAGGAACTTATTTTTTTTATATAAAAGAAAAGTATCTTTTGTTTTAGATCTTCTCGCATTCTCTCAGCCATGGGTCTGCCTCATCAGGGGTGGATTTACCAGAGAATTTTGAGGGCTTATGCCTCATAAAATCCTCCATCGTCACAGGGCGAACAGGTGCCACCACGGCTCTAGGCTGAGCTGCAATAGGCTGCATCGCGTCCACCATGCGATGGATGGCCTGAGCGATATCATCAGCTCCAACAGTGTTTCTCCTCCTCCTGTTAGCCATAGCCTGAGCACGCCACATCTTACAGCTGGTCAAATGACACAGCTCGAATTACGATTTCATAATTAAAACAACAATAAAAATACAAACAAATTGTCATGCTAACTACACGACGAGCTCACTCCCAATAGACCCCAAAAATCATTTTGAAAAGAAAGCTCTGATACCAAATGAAACATCCCATCAGGATATTACGGATTTAAAGTGAATAAAAGAAATAAAAGAAATAAAATCATAAAGACATCATATTTATGAATAAAACTCATTTCCCAAAATCGCGGGAAATTTAAAACTTTTATTAACGTACCATAAAAGCCACATATAATTACAAAACCATTGCTTACAAAACTGAATTAATAAACAAAAGGTCTCATAAGAGTTTAGAAATTCTTTCCAAAATATAATAATTAAAAGACTCACATGCTATCCCCGCTCCGTGTCTAAGCATCACCGGCACCACCTACATCAACATCCTCTGCTCACGTGTACCGCGCACACGATCATTGCCAAACACAAGCATATAGGGTGAGCTTAACAATTAAAACAAACAAAATTTGTATACACATATACAGTAGATATATATAAACCACACAATCATCCCAAAGAGTTTCCATTCTTTTAATTCTCATCACCTGGCCACCACCAGATCATTCGTGTTCTACCTCTCTTAGAGATTACCCCAAGGTAATTTGCTGCCAAACCTATCGGCCACAACCAACAGAGCACGTGCGGGAAACCATTGCTATGGATCATACACCGTAATGCCAGGTGGAGTTCCCAAATACAACATAAGTCGTATTGTCCCAAGACTGCCAAACTCGTCAGCTATTTACTAAGGAGGGTAATGTATCTGGACCCATCCGTACTTGCCACAACCAGCACACTCACACCGACAACACTCGTCAACCCGAGCTTAACTCAAGGGTTGCTCGTGTTCATCTGCCATCCCGAGCACAACTCGAGGGATGCCATTCCAAGCTCAACTCGAGGAATGCTACGTGCTTAACCCTTATCCCAAGCTCAATTCAAGGGATACGTTCCGAGCTCAACTCAAAGAACCCAACAATCTTACCTTTGAAGCATCACCAAAAGCCTTGTAGATCACGCCTAAAAAGTCCAACAACTAGGACTTACAGTAGCCAAATCGCCTAGCGGGGGACACGTACCGCTAGGCACTACCAACTTCCAGACCGCCTGGCGGGGGACACATACCGCCAAGCACGTAGCACCTCAGATATCTTCCATGCTGTAGATACCGCATGGCGGGTCAGCTCACACCGCCAGGCGCACTCCCTCCAGAATTCCCCCTGACTCTACTGCTATCGCCTGGTGAAACCTCCCTCTTTGCCAGGCGCCACTCGCTGCAAGTCTCTATTGGTTTTGTAGCTATCGCCCGACGATTCAACCCTTACCACCATGCGCTACACCAGTACTTGCGCAGTACTAGTTTTTCAAGCTCACAGAACAAATTGCAACACCCAATCTAAACCTCAAACCTACAGTATTCTTTTCCAAGTTAATTGCATCAAATCTCTCATGTTTAGATTATTATTACGTTCCTACATAATAACAACTTTGCATTCCAAAATTAGCAACACATGTCCATAAATCCCTGCTTGATTACAGGACCTGATCCTGCGACACGTATTCCCAAAACCTCCAACAATTACAGATTCAATCTTTTCCAATAGTTCAAGTACACACTGAGAGTAATACGATCCCTTTGCATCAAAATACGAGTTTACAGCTCTCCTAACCTGGTCTCCTTTGCTTAGAAATTTGAAAATTCTCCTTTGATCAATCCCTCACCAATTTAGGTCCAATTCTCCATTCAAACCTCACCACTCTCTAATTTTCGTGCAGCCCAGGTTTAATTTAGGTTCCTCAAGGTTTGAACACACACCCATGCACATGCCAAGCCAATGCCAAACCATCATACCAATTCATGTTTCTTGCTAACTAACGCAATTCAAGCATTATCTTATAAGAAACATGATTAAACATATTATTAAAACAATAATAATTAAATAACACACAATTGGCATACATGGTACTTGAACCCACTTGAGCTAGTACTTTTCCACATCATACCAATCAGAATTTAAGGCCATAAAGGCTTCTACTACCGGAATTTATTAATTATTTATTTATTTAATTAATTAAATTTCGTGGGTCTTACAGGCGACGAGGCTTGTGCCGCCAAGCGGTCTGGGCAGGTTTCGCCTGGCGGCGCTTAGGCTGCTCCAGGCGATAACGCTGTTGTCCATGGCTTGTTTGTGTGATGTTTTAATGCAACGATACTATACTTGGATCGGGAGATGCTGTGCCATGAGTGGGTAGGTTCATGGATAGTGGTTAACATGTGATGATATGAGCGGGGAGGTTCATATCCAGTTACTCTCGCATGGGGATACGAGCGAGGTAGGTTCGTATGTTTCGTGCTCATGCTTGAGAGATGCTGCGTGCGGGGAGGTATGTGGCTAGTGGATCACATGTGTTGGACTACGGGCGGGTAGGTCCGTAGAGCAGGACTTTGAGTGGGGAGGTTCGTAGAGCAAAACTACGAGCGGGCAGGTTTGTAGAGACAGGACCACGAGCGGGCAGGTTCATGTAAGCATCATATTCCTGAGTCCAAGGCTAACAAATGGTGTAATTTAAAGGGTGAAAGCCTTGGGGTTTAAGGTCTTGGCCAAGAACTAGTTAGGAAGAATAAGGTGGGTGTATTAATTACCTTTTGTTATTGTATATGATCAATTCTAATATTATCAGCTCACCCTTTTTGTTTGTGTTTGATGATGATCGTGTGATTCATTACACAGGAGCAGATGTTGATACAGGTGATGCTGAGGATGCTCAGATGACGGAGTGAGGGCTAGTTAGGATTAGAGCTAGAAATTTTTACTATGTTTTCTTGTTTTATATGGAACATTGGAACTTGTAGTAACTTTGATTTAATTTCATTTGAATTTTGTCGTATTGGATATTAAATTTTAAATATTCTCGCGTTTGGGAATGATGTTATCGAGAAGTATTAAATTCATTTTCTTTATTTATTTATTTATATAAGTAATATTCCTTAGGGATGTTACAATGATGGCAAACCCCTAAGGAGCATGGCCAAACAAATTCAAGATAAGTTCACATTATCTATTGAAGGTGAAGCTAAAGTCCTTTTCACTTAGGCCATCAGGAAGCATTTCTAGACCTTGTATTAAGGGTTATGTAGTGTAGGATTTCTCTTAGGCCTTATATAAGGATCAAGTAATGTATGGTTTTTGAAAAATCTTGGTTAAGTTATAGGGCAATGTTTGCACCTAGCTTAAGTTAATCTTGGGTAATTAATTTTGTAACCTAAATTGGTGGAGGACGTCCCAAAGACATGATGCCACATGACAAGCCCTTAGTGGAGAGTTTTCTTACAAAGGTAGTCGTCATGTGTCATTGTCCTAGTGGAGAAACATTTGCTAACGTGGCTTTCCACATGACACTTTAAAACGGGAGAGTTTTCCTAAAAGTGAGAGTGCCACCTGTCATACTCCTTCACCAAGATGTGATTTTTAGGGTTTGGTGCAAGATAGCATTTTAGAGTTTGGGTCCTCTTGGAGACACCTTACTTTACAAATAGATGTGCCTCCCCCAATGTATTTTACTTTAAGATGTATGATGTTATGCTGCAAAAATTTATTTTAATCTATAAACTTGTCTCTTAATCATTGCTAGAGTATCCCGTGAGGTCCCTCTGGCCATCATTCTTTAGAATTGGCTCAACCTCTCTAAGAGCACCATCAACCACCTTCATCCAACCACCAAAATCTCTAAATTGAGAGCTTCTATCACCACCATTCTTTTAGGCCTTGTATTAAGGACCAAGTGTACTATAGGGTTTTTGAACAATATTGCTTAAGTTGTAGGGCAATGTTTGCGCCTAGCTTAAGCTAATCTTAGGTGATTAATTTTGTAACCCTAGTTTGTTGGAGAGACAAGGTGGCAACATGGGAAGGTCATAATGGAGATTTTTCTTACAAAGGTAGTGGCCATGTGTCACTTTCCTAGTGGAGAACTTTTGCTAAAATGGCTTTCCACGTGGCACTCTAAGAGTGGAAAGTTTTTCTAAAAGATAGAGTGCCACGTGTCATGCTCTCCTTCACCGAGATGGGAATTTTAGGGTTTGATGCAAGGTAGCATTTTTAGGATTCTTAGTTAACTTTGGGGACACCTTACTCTATAAATAGAGGTATCTCCCCCTACGTATTTTCACCTATGAATTGAGTAATGTTATGTTGTCAAAATTGTGCCATACTACTGATTTAGGTCACCAAAAGGCTAGAGCATCCCATGTAGTCTCCTTTTAGCTACCTTCCTCTTAAGTTGGTCCATCCTCTCTTGAGAATGCATTAAACACCACTATTGTTTCTCCCTTTGTTTGAGTCATATAGCTTGGAGGAGGAGCCACCATCTTACCACCTCAAACATCACCACACCATCATCTTCCTTGGAGGTCTCCATCCTGGCTTGAATCATATAACTTGGAAGAAACTCCTCCATCAAGTTTCCACATTAAAATACTATGAATGATATTATCTATTGAAACAAACGATAGACTGTGAGATAGTACATCAGGTAAACTCCCATGAAAGGAAAATGGGTCACCAATAGACATAGTTCTGTATATCTAAGTCTTTCCTTTACCAAAACTTTTGAATACATGCATTTTCTCACTATCACACTATGTTTGGTAACAATAATTTCTTTTATGTGAAAGATCATACTAGTTGCAATCACTAGGTATACCAAGATTTTTCTACAATGCTATTTCAAAGTCAATAACAGCGAAACACAATCAACAAACTCTGATGTCATTTTACGTAATAACAACATAAGAACTTAACGAAAATAAAAGATAACAATAGGAACACAACAAGCAATATGCTATAATTTAATTTTACTAAAGAAAATAAAATTATAATAGCCCTCTCGTTAAGTCAAAGAATAAAACAATAATACACTTTCTTGGAAACATGAAAAAAAAACTAATAGGTGAATCTTAAGAAAAGAAAATATTTTTTCACCTTTAATTTCCCTTTCAACTGAGGCTGTAGAATAAAAAAACAATTTTAATATATTTTACTAAAAAACTACTATACTTATTTTATAACAAGAAAATTAACCACTAAACTAGATTTGTAGAATAAAAAAACAATTTTAATATATTTTACTAAAAAACTACTATACTTATTTTATAACAAGAAAATTAACCACTAAACTAGATTTATTCTGGGGTTAAATATTTTTATTGATCCCTTAATTTTTTAGTGAAAATTGGAATTAGTCTCCCAATTTTAGAAATGTGTAAATTTAGTCATTTTAATCAAATTTTGATAAGTTTATTTGATATTTGAAACGCATTTCTCAATTAATATTAAAGTGAAAATGTGTCAAATGATGTAAACGATTCAAATATTATCATGAAACACGTTTAAAATGTCAAATAAGTTTAACAAATTTTGCGTGCAAAGAACTAAATTCACGCATTTTTAAAGTTGGAGCACTAAATTAAGTCAAAATTTTGAAAAAATATAATTCCAATTTATACTTAAAGTAAAAAGACCAAAAACATATTTAACCCAAATTCTAATATAAAATTTCTCTTCTCACATCAAGTTTCTATTAAATAAGAAGAAAAACTTTAATTTTCTATTAGAAAGTGGGGATCTATAAATTTTGTATCTCATAACTTTGACCTAATTTAAATAAATTTTTAATTAAAAAATAAAAATTGTTTAATTGCAGCACCTGTATAATGACACAAGCAAATTTTACTTATATATAACTTTATTTAAGTATATAGATGTAAAGAATTTATTTCCTTTTAAGTAAGCTTTTTTATTTTATGTTTCTTAAATTTTGATATTTTATCAAACTTTTTTTTGTTTTATTCCTTTTAGTTAATTTTTTTTACTCAAATTTTTTTAATGATTTTTAAATTATCCAAAGAACTGAGTGTTTAGTGATGGATCTTGATCAATAATTTTGGGGAGTCAAAATAATAGACACAAAATTTATATATTTAATTTGTCACTAATACAATAAAAATTAATACATAATTTAGTACAACGATGACTAAACAATAAATAACTGTAAGTACAACAGAAATCACATTGAATATTCCTATATTTGAAGACGTTTCCTTGAATCATGTTCCAAAGAATAAATGAGAGTTACTTTTTTTTCCCAAGAATGAGAGAAAGCAGATAAAAAATGAGAGTAAAATAGTTAATTTGTGTCTAACTTACTTTTATCTTTATAAACAAAAAGAAAAACATGTGAGAGTGAAAAATAAATACAATATGTGATAAACTAGACAATAAAAAAAATCTTAATAAATATTTTTTTATTATACTTTATTTTATGTTTTATTATTTATTAACATGTTATAGAAAAATAAAAATATATCTAATTTAATTTTCGTAAATTTACGATAAATGCATTATATTAATTTAAAAATTTAAAAATATTTTAAAATTTTAAAATATTTAAAAATATCAATTTCAAAACATAAAAAAGAAAATCGCGGCGCACGGCATGCCATTGCCAGTGTTGATAAAAAGGACAGGTTCTACTAGCATAGTTAACCAATTTTAAAACGAATTTAAAAGTGGTTCGGTATAAAAAGTTAAAACAGAATTAAATACAACTTAAAAGTAGTTTGGTGAAGAAATATAAAAAGTCTTTACATCTTTCTTGTCGTATAGACGATAGGTTATTAAATGATTTTATGTTGGTGTAAAAAAAGTCTAAGATTTGTCTCGTATTTCAAATATTGACTTCGTGGTATAAATCAATCCACTACAATAAAAGTTGGTTTTAGAAACTATTTTTTATTATTAAAAAAATAAAATTAGTCACTAATTCAATTAGTGACCAATTTAGAGTTCAATAATCATAAGTAGTTAAAACATAGATAACTAATGTTAATTACCAATTTAATTTTTAATTTAGAAATCAATTTAGTGATCAATTATGTTAAAACAAATTTAGTGACCAATTATATAGAAATCAATTTTGTGACCATTTTATATAGTCCAATATTTTATAGAAACCAATTTAATGACTATATTATATAGAAACCAATTTAATGACCAAATATATAAAGATTAAAAAATGGTCATTATATTGGTATGTCAACAATGATAATTGTTTCAATCCTCTTTGATATCAAATCATTTATTGCTCCATTACAATTCATTGATTACTAAACGTGTTTGATGTTTCATATTCAACTATTCTATCAAAATCAAACATCTACTATTTAGAATCAATTTTATCAAAACTCTAAAACAATCACACTTCCAAAATACATTTATTACAAAAGTCTTACTGCACAACCAAGAGATATTCTGAATATTGTTTATAAAAATACAGACATAACATTTAATACAAAGTAAAGCCCGAAATACGGCAAGTGAAAATTTCATCATGGAGAAATACATGTTGCAGTTTGATTTAGCCTCGAATAAACAAATAATAGAATTTTCCTCAACATAGTACTACAACATGCTCATATATTATTATGGTTGAGTGACTCAAACAAGTTAGAAAATGCAAAGCACATAGATCAAGTCATCTCTGCTGAATTTCCTCATCCAGATCTCTATCCAAAACTTTCAAAGGCTGTTCAAATATATATGATACATGGTCCGTGCGGAGCTGCTAGATTCAACTCACCATGTATGAAAGAAGGTCGGTGTTCTAAATTTTTTCCTAAAAAATTTAGACATTCAACTACAATTGATGAAGATGGATATCCTGTATATAGACGTATAGATGATGGTTTATTTGTGTTGAAAAATGGACATAAATTAGGTAATGCAAATATCGTGCCTTATAGTCCTCTTCTCTTAATGCATTATCAAGCTCATATTAATACAAAATATTGCAACAAATTCAACTCAATCAAGTATTTGTTCAAATATGTCAACAAAGGTCCTAATAAAACAACAATTAAAATTACAGACAAAGAGAATGAATCTACATAAATGCGTATTGTTGATGAGATTAAAAGATACTATGATTGTAGATATTTATCTGCATGTGAAGCAGTTTGGAGAATTTATGGCTTCGATATCCATCATAAATGGCCAACTGTTCAACGTTTAAGTTTTCACTTACAAGATCAACAACCAGTTTTGTTTAAAGATGATGATCGAATTAATGATGTATTGTAGAGGAATGAGAATATGAATACCATGTTTCTAGCTTGGTTTGAAGCTAACAACAAAATTGAGGAAGGCAGGAACTTGACCAAAATAAAAGACTTGAACATACCAGGTACTAAATAAAAGTAATCTCCATTGTTTATTCCATAATTATATATTGATTACATGTTCTATTTTGTAGGTTTTCAAATGGAAGAACATGATTTACACAATCTTTGTCTCCTAGAAGTACAAGAACTTCTAAATTCAAATGGGCGAGCTTTAACAGATTATAGTTCCCTTCCTCAACTTGATCTTTCAAATTCATTCAAATTTCACAACAGGTTCATTATTGATGAAATGAATTATGATAAAGAACAAATGGAGAAGCTACATCAATCTCTATTGCAGTCACTCACTAATGAGCAACTACATGTTTATAACAAAATTATGACAAAAGTGAATTTAGAGGTAGGGAATTTCTTTTTCTTATATGGTTATGGTGGTACTGGAGAAACATATCTTTGGAAACTTTTGTTAGTTGCTATTAGAGCCAACATAATGATTGCCCTTAATGTAGCTTCAAGTGGCATTGCATCTTTATTGCTTCCTAGAGGTAAAACTGCTCATTCTACTTTTTGCATATCATTAGCAATCAATGATGAATCAACCTACGACATCAATCAAGGAAGTCTTCGTGCTAAACTATTGATGGAAACAAAACTTATAATATGGGATGAAGCTCCTATGATGAATAAGCTATACTTTCAAGCTTTTGATAGAACATTGAGAGACATTATGAGAGCTACGAATGAACATAATGCTGGCAAACCATTTGGTGGAAAGGTTGTTGTCTTGGGCGGTGATTTTAGACAAATCTTGCCAGTAGTAAGAAAAGGATCAAGGTATGATATTGTGAACTCATCAATTAACTACTCTGATTTATGACAATATTGCACAGTTCTTAAGCTATCACAAAACATGAGGTTAAAGAATGCTGCTTCAAATGAAAGTGCAAAAGATATAAAAGAATTTGCTGATTGGATTCTTAAAATTGGAGATGGAAATATGAATTTGAATGAAAGTGGTGAAGCAAACATTTCAATACCAACAGATCTTCTAATTCAGCAAAAGTGAAACACCTTTACTTTCTTTAGTCAAATTTGTTTATGGTGGTCTAATTGAAAATATCATGACTCCTGGATTCTTTGATGATGGTGCTATACTTTGCCCTACAATTGATAATGTTGAACAAGTAAATGACTTCATTTTATCTTTGATTCCTGGTGAAGAACAAGTTTATTTAAGTTCAGACAATCCTTGCCAATCTGATGATGATCAAGAAATTCAAGGTGAGTGGTTTACTCAAGAGTTTCTAAATGATATCAAATGTTCAGGAATTCCAAATCATAGGATTAAATTGAAAGTTGGCATACCAATTATGCTTTTAAGAAACATTGATCAAGCAAATGGTCTTTGCAATGGTACAAGGTTGCAAGTTAATGATTTGGGAAAGATTGTTATCTCTGCTACGGTAATAACAGGCAAAAATGTTGGTGACAAAATTTTCATACCAAGAATGAACTTGACACCTTTTGATTCCAGCATCCCGTTCAAATTTCAAAGGAGGCAATTTCCAATATCCCTATGCTTTGCAATGACAATAAACAAAAGTCAAGGTCAAACTCTTTCTAAAGTTGGACTTTATCTTTCTCGCCCAATTTTTACTCATGGACAATTATACGTAGCAATTTCTAGAGTGACATCAAAGAAAGGACTAAAAATCTTAATTCTGGATGAAGATGGAAAAGTAACCACTACAACTACAAATGTGGTTTACAAAGAAATATTTGAAAATCTTTGATAAAGGTATAAAAATTACTTTAACAACATTCTTCTAATTTTTCAATTATTGTACATTTAACTCTAATTCATTTTTTCGGTGCAGATTACAATTGGTGCAGATTAACTGATATTTTGGGTCCATATACAATTTTAATGTTTTATTTTTTGGAAAGCTGCAGCAATTTTTGGTGGACATTACAGTTGATGCAAATTAGTAGTGTATAATATGCAATGATTGATACATGTTTTGATAGCTGCATTAGATATTCATTTGTTTTCCAAGATCTACTTCATTGCATTATAGTAAAGCTACTTATATATTAATACATTATTGTTTCTGGTATTCTTTATATATATGTTGTTTTTGAATTGTTATTTGTTGCTTTACTGTATTGTCAAGAATAAATGTGTAGATACATGTGCTTGGGTGTTACTGAAAAAACAACATTCATTTAAATTTACACAATTGCATTTCATTTCTTTTAATTGTATAAATGTTAAAGAATGAAAATTCTAAAATTTTGCGGTTACTTTCGCTGTAACTTCTATACTCTATGTTTTACGCTACTTTTGCTGCCAGTTAAGAATAACAATTTAAAATTTGTTGTCACTGTTTGCACGTGATAATGTTTTCCATTTTGACTTAAACTTTCCCATTCCATTCACAACTTTCACTTTACCATTGCATCCACATCTTTCACCCACCACTACATTTCAACGTCCATTTCTTCTGCAATTACAAAAATGGAAATGGAGCAAACCCAAAATCAGAGAATAATAGTTTGGAAGTTCAACACCATCTACATATGCTCTCAGGTATGTCTTCAATTTTAACACAAAAACACATTTAGATCTAATAGCATGCATTGACATGTTCTGTTGTATGTGTTCTTTATTGTGTAATTTTGTTACTTTCATTTTGTTGGTGTGTCTTCCAATTGTATCATCCTTATCCCCACTATAGTAGGATTACAGAGGAACACAATCAAATATAGTTTATTTTTTTGTGAATGAAATAACATTTATTAACGTTTTTAACGTTAATTTACCGAATGTACTGACCTTTCATATATATCTAAAGATTCATAGTTTCTTTATTTCAATCTTCTGAATTTTTTCTTTATTTCAGTTGTTTTTTTTTGTTTTTATAAAGAATTATTAATTCTTTATTTAATTTTTATGAACCTGAGTTTATATATAATATAATTATTACTTCTATTTTATTATTTAATTATTTAACTATTTTTTCTTATTTAGAATATCATATTTTTTAATTATAATTTTAAAATAAGTTATATATAAGTTAGTTGATAACTTATATATGTTTTGGTTTATGTTTGTGTTTTGCAGACAAAAGATTGTTAATGTCTTTATTTATTGTTGAAAAATAATTTAATGTCCTCATTATTTTGTAGCCATTTGGATTTGTCGATCGACACTTTGCTATTGGTTATGCACACGAATTAGGCCCACAGTGGCACTTGGTAGATGTAAATGGTAAGAGCACAACAGTTACCTATAACATGGATTCAGATAACCCAAGGATCACTGAAGGTTGGAGTAATATGAGAAATTTGTATCACATTCAAAGTGATTCTCGCATCCAATTTCAGTATTTGGAAAATTCTTTATTTCACCTCACAGTGTTTAAAGTTGGTTGTACAACAAGGAGTTTGACAACATTTACGCATCGTATCAGTCATCAAAATACAAGATCTATATTTTCAGTGAAATTAACAAAGTATCAAAGCAAAGCAAGTCACTTGGTATATTCCTTCTGGTTTCTTCTTATCCTTATTAGTATAATTAAATTGAAATAATTAATGTACTAACAATAACCTTATGAATCATGTAGGATTTGCCATCAAAGTTTGCCAACTTCATTCGGGAGGAGAATGTAGAAGATGTCTTTCTTATAGGGCCTAAAACTATAGTGAATTGCAAAATACTAATATCGAACAAACAGAGAAGTTCAACAAAGATAGGTCAAGGTTGGAGGCTATATTGTTGTCTTTCAAGCAGACAATGATTTCATCGAACCAAATGTTGAAGTGTTCGTTAATGGTTGTTGTTGTGATTAGATTAAGCATAATTTTGTAATGTTGGTGGGATGTTCAAAGTTCTGTACTTCATCAATTATGGTTATTGAACTTTGTTATATGACAATATCGTTATTTTCATTAGATTAATAATAAATTGTAGACATTTTTGTTATAATTTTATAATTTATAATCAATATTAAAAATAATCATGTGCATTGTACGAGTCAAAAAAACTAGTTTATTACAAAGTAAAGCCCAAAATACGGCAAGTGAAAATTTCATCATGGAGAAATACATGTTGCAGTTTGATTTAGCCTCGAATAAACAAATACCAGAATTTTCCTCAACATAGTACTACAACATAAAACCATTTTTCAATTTTACATTTCTAGTGTGTGCCACAACATAAACACAAATAGTCTTTTACTAATATTGGAGTTGCAAGAACATAAAAAGCATTAGTTGTTACCTATAAGCAAAGTTTTTTCTTTGCCAATTATAGCTTCTCTCAAAACACATTCAACATTTGCTTTTAACCCAATTATTATCTACATGTGAGAAAACATTAAAAAAGTATTAGAGATTGAAATTTAAAAATATATGTAGAATAATGAGACAAAATTACCTTGATAGGGACTAGGTGGTTGTGTTTCATCCTCATCTTGAGTTTCCACAAAACTTGGTGGCATAGATGGACGATTGATACTATTCATCCATTGTCGAATCATTACATTGTTTTCTTGTTAAAATATTGAGAATCTATTTCAGGAAAATTGTTTTCCTGTTACATTATTCTACATATATTCATCAAAATTTTGTGTAAATTTCTCCTGTTAACATAAATACATATGCAAACAAAATTTCATTATGATGAATTCATTATTAAAAAAAAACATGCAAAATGATAAATTTGGGCTCAAGGGTGATATAACTATTGAAGCAACTACTTAATCTGTTAGACCAACAATTCATTGTCAATTTTATCTGCTTCTAGAAATTGATATATGCTATCTTTAGACTAGTACTTGCAATTTAGTCACATATTTCCTATTTATCACTATAGAAGTTAATTTTATGTTGATGTGACTGGTTTGATCAAGAAAACTAAAAACAACTATGTGAAAAAACAAACTTTGTTCAGGGAGTGTGTTAAAAATCCTAAAAACTTGTTCATATTAGCAAAGATAATTCAATGTTGTAAGACTTGTGAAATTTAATTAATTAAATAAATAAATAATAAATAAATGCGGGTCGTGGAAGCCTTTATGGCATTTAATAGTGATTGATGTGATGTGGAAAAGTACTAGTTCAAGTGGTTGAGAGTACTTTATCGTGTGAAAGGACTTGGGTTTGAGTCTTATGTATGCCAATTGTGTGTTTTTCTAATTATTAGTACTTTTAGTAATATGCTTGATCATGTTAAGTGATAATATAATCATAGAATTATATTAATCATCATGAAACATGAATTGGTTAAATGGTTATGCATTGATTTGACATTGGCATGGGATGGGTTCGAACCTAAACTAAACTTTCTTTTTGCCAAAATTCCTTTGGCATGAAGGTGAAAAGGCAAGGAAAAACCCTAGCTGAATGGCAGCCAAGGGAGAGGAGAGCGAATTTGAGAGTGTGTTGAGAGAATTAAGAGTTTATTTGGAGCTGGAATGCGGGAGCACTAAGGGAAGACATTTTTTGGCCAAGAAGAAGAATCTCACATTCAAATTAAGCAAATGAGACCAGGTTAGGGGAGTTTACGCATTAATTTTTATATATGAGCATGAACTGTATAATGATTAATGATAATTGTATGCTTGTATCTTGTTCTGGTTGCGTTTTTCGAGTTTCTGGAAATTTTCCAGAAACCGCCTGGCGGCTTTGAAGGCCCGCCAGGCGATGCATGATGCATGAGAGTGACACCCATTTCTGGGTTCTGAGATGAACTGCCTAGCGGCAAGGGTGACTCCGCCAGGCGACGTGAATCCTTATGTTCTTGTTTAGCGATTCTATGATGGTTGGATATTGAGCAAGGTTCCTGTGCATGATTTGAATGTATAAACTTATGAAATCGATGATTATCACTATGTTTGTATGAATTCAAGTGATTGATTGGGAAGCATCAAAGTGAAAGGAGGTCGTGTTGGGATTGAGGTCGAATTGATAATTTGATTCTTGGAAATTAATGATAACGAAGTTGAGATTATGGAGTTATCGAATGCATAGGCATGAAAGAAATCAATTTGTTTGTAATTTATGTGCTTGATTGAGTGGGACGAGATTTGAGGGTTTACATCACGGGTGCGGGAAAAATCTGGGGTTTTGCCCAGAATTCGATGTGCCGCTTTGCGGCAAGTATGCGCCGCTAGGCGATAGACATGGCAGTAGTGGAAATTCTATTTTGTGACTGGTCGGGACGCGTTTTGGGATTTCTTAGGGTGAGGCTAAATTCTACACGTTATAATTATATAAAAATAGTTTCGAATTGAATAAATATATTGAGTGAACAATATAATTAGGTCAAGACGAATGCTAGAATTGTTGATTTAGGGTTTTAGAGTTTAAGTAGATGCAGAACAATCTAGGATTTTTTCCAAAACTGTATGCATCGCCTGGCAGTTAGACATGTCAAAATGGGTTTCAACCCGTGAGCCAACTCGGCTCACCACGGGTTCGAGCCGGGTTAGGTTGAGAAAAATTTAACTTTTTCAAAAGTGGGTTGAACTCAACCCGGCTCACTTAACCCACGGGTTAAACGGGTTCTAGCCGGGTTGAAGGTGGGTTGGCCCACTTAACCCACCAACTTTTTTTTACAATTTATTTTTATTTTTTTAATAATTATTTACTACTCCTATTATATTTGTTCACAATTTCATATTTTTAAATACTAGAATGTTGCTTAATTATGTTTGAATAGTTTGAATGTTTAATTAATTTGATTGTCAAGTTATATATGTTGATACTTTAATTTTTAACTATAATCTTTATAGTAAATTACTCAAGTAAAACAACTAAGAATCTAGGTTACTGTTAAAAAACCGCCTGGCGGTGAAGAGCTACCGCCAGGCGATGCGCGTGGTGTTCTATTCACGAAAAACGTTGTTTTTCGTATTTTTGCGTAACAGTAGCCGTCGGGCGGTAGTTTAGTCCCGCCGGGCGCCAGTCTTCTGATTCTTGGCGCTAGGCGCCACCAATTTTTCTAGTTCGCGCAGTTTTCGTAAAATTACATTTCCCAGTTCGTTTACCGTCCGATTTAGGTGAAATTTTGACAGGTGGTCTATAACATGTGGTTCTTCACTTTGAACGGTGCAGATTGGATTTGGAGGTCAGTAGCTAGATATATACATTACTTAATATTGCTGATTTTGGAGTTTGTAAAATACATGAATAAGCCCTTGCTTAGTTCACGTAACTTCTAATGAAGCATAATTGGGTTACGTGATAAGTCGCTATCAATTTGAATGTTCCTTTGGGTTAGTCACATGTGGAGAATTGGTTTGGTGAAGGCATGGGGATCAATATTAAATTGCATCGGTGCATAAGATCATGTGCTTAAAATTGTTAGAGTGTTGCTGCTTATATTTTGTTTGAGCATGCTTGGGATGGTCTATATGACTAGGGGATGAATGCACATGTGAGATGCTATAAGGCCTAGAACATTATAGATGGTAATGTTTTTCATTAGGGGTACTCTAGAATGAGAGCAAATGAGACCAATCTGTGTGAAGTGTGCTTGAACCTGAACTAAAACTAGTAATGTGCAAGTACTGGTGTAGCGACTAGCGGTACGTGTCCCCCGCCAGGCAATCTGGAAGCGGCAGCGCCTAACGATACGTATCCCCCGCTAGGCGATTTTGCTGTAACAGATTGGTGTTATGCTTGCTATGATGTGCATGATCTACAAGGCTTCTAGGATATCTTAAAGGTCGGCTTGCTGGTGTTCCTTGAGTTGAGCTCGGAACATATCCCTTGAGTTGAGCTCGGGATAGGGGTTAAGCACGTGACATTCCTTGAGTTGAGCTCAGAATGACATCCCTTGAGTTGAGCTCGGGATGGCGGATGAACACGAGGAACCCTTGAGTTGAGCTCGAGTTGGCGAGTGTGGCCGGTGTGAGTGTGCTGGTTGTGGCCAGTATGGATGGGTCCAGATAGATTGCCCTCCTCAGTAGTTTACTAACGAGTTTGGTAGTCTTGGGACGTTACGAATTATGTTCGTATATGGGAACTCCACCTGGCGTTGCGGTGTATGATCCGTAGCAATGGTTTCCCACACGTGCTCTATCGGTTGTGGCCGATAGGTATGACAGCAGGTCATCTTGAGGTAATCACTAGAAGATGTAGAACACGAATAACATGGTGGTGGCCATGTGATGTGATATCAAAGGATGGAATTACGTTGGTGTGATTGTGTGATTGGTATATTTGTGCCATATATATATATATATATATTTATTTTGTTAGCTCACCCTATCTGCTTGTGTTTGGCGATGATCGTGTACGCGGTACACGGGAGCAGATGATGTTGCAGGTGGATCTGGTGAGGCTTAGCAGCGGAGCGGGAAAAACTCATGGGAATAGTTTTATAGAGTTTTATCATTTATGGTTTTGGGTTAAAGATGTAATTTATTATGAGACTGTTTTGGTATTTCATTGAATTTTGAGAAGATTTGAACTTAGAGTTATCTTTATTATGAAATAAATTATTTGAAATTCCCGCGTTTTTGGGAAATGGATTTATAATTAATGCGTTTTTATTTTATTTTTTTATTTTTTTATTTAAACCCGTAATATCCTGACGGGATGTTACAAGTGTGATTATTACATCCAGGTCATAATAGTTTTTGGGCTGCATCTAACAATTCATAAAACTTTTGGGCTTCTATATTTGGAGAATTATTCAAACTTGGAGAGTTGTCCATTTCTTGATCATGATCCATTTCACACTCTAAAGTAGCAACATAATAAACCATGCTCTTAAATCTATCACTACAAAAAAAAAACAGCTATTACCGACAGGTGGAATCTGTCGGAATAGATTATTATTCGTTAGTAAACTTGTTTTTCTGATAGATTAATGATAGACAATAATCCGTCAATAAATATGGCGTAGGTAATATTTGTTGACAGATTATGATCATCGGTAATTACTAACGGCTATATTCGTCGGTAATTACCAACGGAATAATCCTTCGATAATTATCGATGGAATATATCCTTCAGAAATTACTGTCTGTCATAATGTGATGCAAAAGATGTGTAATTTTTCGACGGATTTGGCGACGACATTATCCGTCGATATTGTCAATAATATTATATGGTGCATTTTGCATTTCCAACTTCACTAATTTAGATAATTATGAGACCTGTAGTCTCACAAATATAATCAGACCTGCCAATATCATATATAACTTTAGCCAAGTAATCCAAACAACCACTATACAATATCATATATGTCTACATATACCACATAAACATCAATGTTCTAAAATGTCTGAACTAATGTACAATATGTTACTTAACTAATGTACAATATGTCTGAAATAAAAAACAATCTAAACTTCCATCAGTCACAATGTACAATATGTTACTTAACTAATGTAACCACACATAACAAAATGAATATAGAAAGAAGTCCTAATAGTCTACATAATCATCAGAATGATTTTCTTCAGCTTTAGGGTCTTCTTGCTACTGTGATTGTGGCTGGACTAGAGTGGGTTGGGGCAGTGTTAGGCTGGACTGTTGTTGTTGAAGATGAGCATGGGCATCAAGAGGAAGAAAGCCCATGAGTAGATTTTGGAGGTTTTGAAAATCCTAGCTCAAATTTTGATAAGCTTGATCACGCTCCTCTAGTCTCTGCATGAGTCGGTTCACGGCCTCCTTAACACTACTAAAAGAAGATGGTTATTGTCTATGGATACCTCTTCGAGTAGTGTTACTTTGGTCAAGTTCTCCAGTTCCATAAAGTCTTCCTTTATTTTTTCCATTGACGACATCAACCCAACATTGTGTCCTAATGAAGTCTTCCTGCTCAACATCATCATTATGCTTTGACGCATCAACACATGTCCCCTGCTCAGATCTGACATGTGACAGTCTACTTGAAAATTCTTCCTGTTAAAGAAAACAATAAAATAAATTTGTTAAATAAGGTGCGATATATGATATTTAAGTTTAAAGGAATTAATACTAAAAGCTTTTACTTACATGTGTTCTCCGAGACCTTTCATCAACAAACTAGCTAGATCCCTTGTGAAGATGAGTTTGGTAAAATACCTCATCAATATACGCCTCCCACTCTAGCTCCTTTGCCTTCAACAAAATAAAGGGTTATATATGTATATCGATTGTAAAAGACGTAATTTATATTGTAATATGAAAATAAAAAGGACTTAAGCTTTATACCATACGAAGGGCATGCTCATGAGTGGTAATGGAACCACTTGTATGTAGGGTCTCACCGTTTTCTGATGCTATATTCTTTTGGGCTGTAGCACATTTATTGCGATAAGAAGCAGAATTCCAATGTTCTAGTAGTCGATTGTAGATATGGTCCCCAATCCAATAAGGGCATTTTCTTGCATTCCTAGCATCTTTCAACATCTCAATAGCCTATGAGATGCTCTACTGTGGAAATTCTTTCAAATTTGAGCTTCATGCTAGGGTCTCCACTAAATCTTCATCTGTAAAATAAATCAAATAGAAATCATTTTGTTGACAACACACTATGAAACATACATGAATTAAAAATGAAAATTAGTTTTATGATGTTTTACCTTAAACTACTGCCAGAAAGGTTCTTTGTCTTCTGGAGGTATTGCTCCCTATGATGGCCAAGGTGAAAGGAATTGTTGCTTAATATTGGGTTAAATATGTTCTTGGTCCCTTAACTTTCAGTAAACTTTGGAATTAGTCCATTTCGAAACTTTGGACCAATTTATTCCTTCATCTTTCGAAATATTGTGGATTTAGTCCTTTCAATCAAATTTTGTTAAGTTTATTTGACATTTCAAGTGCGTTTCATAATAGTATTTGACTTAACATTAAAACAAAAATGTGCCAAACAGTATAAACAACTTCTAATTCCTGCCCTCATGATATACAACTTCATTTTTTACCAATACTCCTCTACACCCAGACTCTTTTGATGAAGTCTTTGGAGCTTTTCCATAAGCTCCCTATGGTAATAAAAAGGGATATGCCTCTTTCTTAAGGCATTTTTCAAGTCATTCCAATATTGGACTTGAGAGGAATTCGGGAGTCTCCTCTCCTTATCTAGGGATCTCCACCAATACATAACATATCCTTGGAAGATTAGGGTTTCTAATGGCACCTTTCTCTCCTCACTCACTTGGTGGTAGCAAAAAGTTGCTCCACCTTCATCTCCCAATCTAGATATGTTTCCACATCATCTTTGCCATGGAAATGAAGGAGATATACTCTAACTTCCCTTAGAGTATGCTCATGTTCACGTTCTCTCCTATTTCCTCTTGGTAGAGGAGGTTGGTAGTAGTTATTCACTATTCTACTATCCTTCTCAAAGTGTGTAAGTTGTGTAGGAGTTTTGGAGCTTCTTGAACGACTCCTACTCCTTAACCTCTCTTGTATTCTGTATTCTTTTTGTTTTAAAATTCTAAGTTCCTCCTCTATGATGACAAGATGGGTCTTTCTTTCGATTTTCTCTTTTTCTTTTAAAATGGTTTATTTCTTCCTCTAACCTTGTAGTGACTTTAGCTCTTAAGTGAGTTGGTTTTCAGGATCCTCTTCGCTGGAGTCACTACCAAGTTGGTAGGTAGGATCCCTAAACATATATTTATGCTTCTTAATTGATTTTAAGACTTAGTTTTTCTTTCAAATAAATTCCTAAGGAAACTCTAAGAAGGCAAGATGCTCAAGTTCACTTCTAAGAAAGAGAGGTCAATCACTTGGATTACTTAATAACCAAGTCTTTCCTAACCAAAGTTTACCTCAATCCTCTTGCACTAAACTTCTTAATGAAACTTAATTGAAAAATAAAGTTTAGACACACACTAAACTAGAAGCAATAAATAAAGCAAATAAAAAAAGTAAAACAAGCTACACTACGTAGACTAATGGTGAGGCTTACTAGCACTTAGAACCCTCAAGCAATAAATAAAGTTTAATGTCTGAAACTCAATATAATAATTAATAATTAAAAAATTAATTATCAAACACGTTACTCAATATTATTAATAGTTTTAAAATTTTGGAATATAATTGAAAATATTTTATGATAAAAAATAAATAAAAATTTTTAGATTGAGGAAAAACTCAAAGAGGTAATAGAAATATTTTCCAACTTTTGAAAAATTCTCTCAATTGTAGAAACATTATAAAAGTTTAGGGAAATGCTTGTTATGGATTGGCTTAGAGAAGAACCAAATTACTAAATATGAGACTAAGTAGAATACTAATTTTCAAAGTTTTGCTATCATGTTTGTGTAAGTGATAACTAGAAGTATGTATACTCATCCGATTTGAAAGATTTAAGTATCCATGAAAAGAGGAGAAAACAATCTTCAATTTTTATTTTTCTATCAGAGGCCTAGTTCAAATATGAGTAATATTGTGTCAAATTGGATATTAAAGTTCAATTTTGGATGTTTACTGATTTTGCAATTGTCTCGTGTTCATAGATAAGATAGCATGAATAGGATTTCGATGATCTAGGTTTATATTAAAAAAAGGAGAAAAAACATATTCAATTTTTCCTCTCATAATCTAATCAAATTCGGAGTATTTCATGATTAAAATACTATTACATATTATTAAGCAGTGACACTTGTTAACACGAGGGACCTTGTCATAACTTAACTTATTACAAGGAAATATAAATTATTTTCTTAATTAAATTCTCTTAAATGCTTTGTCTTTTCCACAATTCTTATATATATATTTTTTTAATTTTATCAATTTTAAGATTACTTTAAATTTTAATCTTCTCTAGTTAAGTTTTTTCGTAAAATATTTTTGAATAATTTGAAAATAAATATACAGGTTCTTCTGTATAATAAATGTTGGCATATGTTGTTTTTGATATATTAAAAATAACATTATTACAAAAATTTTGAATTTTATTGAAATTTCATTAATAATTAAAATAATAAATAGATATTTGTTCTTTATTAATTACTAATTGTGTTTTTAGAAAATAAAACTAATAACCACTAATTAATGTTATTCTCACTACTAAAAAAATTCATATTTTTTACCAATTTTGATTTAAATTTTTTTCGTAAGAAATATTTATAAATTTTGTTATGAAAAAATTTGAAGGAAATTTCTGTCAATTTTTTTACAAAATATTTTGTATAAAACATTTTTCAAATCAAATTTTGTAAGAAATACTTACAAATTTATAATTTTGTAAGAAATAATTACTGATGAAAAAATTACTTACTATTTAAAATTTAAAAAAAATAATAGAAAAAGTCTTACAAACTTTTGTTGACAAATTTACAAAAACAATCTCATTTTGCATGAGAATTTTTAATAGTGGCAGTACATTTTAAGGGGATTCTTTTACTTTTTATTTGTTACTTTATAAATTTTAAATTTTTAATAATTTTTAAATATTAATACTTGATTTTTCTTCACTAATAACTATCCATTAACCATCAATTAGGTTGAAACAAATTGAACCAAATTAAAAGTAAATCTAATTTTTCTTTATTTATATTAAAATAATTTTAATTGAATAATTATAATGTTGATAAAAGAAAATCAAAAATTCTTCCAACGTATACTTAACCAATTTTAAAACGATTTATTAACTGAGGAAATAACAACACAAATGTTATTTTAAATGTTTTTTAATAATTATTTGTTGATACGTGAAAGACTAAATGGAAGAAGACAAGACAATTATACTTAATCAACAAATAGATGATATATAGTACTCTGATATCAAAGTGTAAGACGCTAATAAACATACTGTAATTGTAAACAAAAGCTGATCTGAAAAATTATTACACACACTAAAATAGCAAATAATACCACACATTACGTCTTCTTAACAGTGTTTTGCCATATTTATAATCTGGAAAGAAACATCTACCAAGTCTTTAAGCAAAACAAATTGCATGAGATAAATTTAAACCCACACTCATAGTAACCGAAAAAGGGGAATTCAAAGTCATGGGTAACAGGCAAATGATGAAGGAAGTAATTCATTATCTTCCGAATAGGGAAAACCTACTTTTTGTGGCTGTTTATTTGAATTTTGTACGTAAACATGGTTGGTAAGGGGTCCATTTTGAAAGGCACGAGAGACCCCAAAGTCACGTTTCAGCATTGTTACGTTGGGGGCACAACCATATCCCCACGTACATATGAAGCTAATTAAGAATCCATTTGCGCAGCATTCCATTATAAATACCGTATTTTCTCCGTTGTTTTTGAGCTATAAATGCACTCACACTGGTTGGTTCTTAAGTCAAGGTAAACTTTCTTTTACAAAGGGACACGCAAAAGGTTTTTCTGTGATGGAGAAAGGTAGTGGCATGTCCAACATGAACCCTAAATTGAGGACTGTGAAGGTCACTGCGACCGTGAAGCGAAGTGATGGTGGACTCTTAACGAATCTTGTTCAAGGTGGTGTTCAAGGGATTGAACATATCATTGGGAAAACTCTTGTTTTCGAGCTTCTCAGCAATGATCTAGATTCAAGTAAGTTTTTAATTCTGCTATTTTTTTCATGATCCTTTTTGATTGTAAAGTTTACTGTTAGAAATCTAGATATGGAGTTAAATATTTTTTATTATTAATTAATGAAAATAAAAAGATTACATATACCCTAAATATTTTTTGTACTACTATATTATTGGGAGAAAAAAATTGCACCGACAGATAGTTGAATGAGTGGTTTACAAATGGAAACGTCACATGGTTCTAATCCAATATGTAAAGAATAATACCTGAATTAGTACTAGGAAACTTTTTTTCTTTGATAAATGTTTTCTTTTGTTCCTTTTCTTTCGGAAACATAGCCCTATCTACTTAATCTTTATGAAATTAAATTGTAATACGAATATAGTGTCCATTTACATATTTTACTTATGAAAGTAGAGCTTTAACCATTTTTATTATCTCTGTTTTTGACGAATGAAGAAACAAAGTTTGAGAAAAAGACAATAAAAGGTGATGCAGAGAAGAGTAATGAAGAAAATGATGAGGTGCAGTATGAGGCGACATTTAAGTTAGGAGAAGATTTCGGAAAAGTGGGTGCTGTTTTGGTTGAGAATGAACAGAGCAAGGAGATGTTTTTGAAGAGTATAGTGTTGGATGGCTTCCCTCATGGCCCTCTGCATGTCACCTGTGATTCATGGCTTCAACCAAAGGATCATGTCAAGAGAGTATTCTTTATTGACAAGGTTAGTATAAAAAAAAAATTAAATATATTTTTAATTCTTATGCTTCAACACAAGATTAAGATTCGACCTTGTTTTAAGATTTGATCTTGTTTTAAATATTGATACATTTTGATTTTTAAATTTAAAAAATAATATAAATAGTCATTCTAAGTTAACACGTTAATTTTTATCCACTTGTTATATTTTATTTTAGAATGATATTTGATCAGAAATTTGTCTAAATACAATTCAAATATCATTTTGAAAACTATTAGATAAATAAAAATCAATTAACACATCAAGAACTACATTAATTCATTTTTAAAATTTAAAAATTAGACTGTCACTCTTTAAAATATGGACGAATTATAATTGTTATATTTAACCCTAAAATATTTTTCTTTTAAGTCTCAAAATTTCATTCAAAAGAATTTCACTATTTTTTTTACTATAAGGGTTTCTTAAATTAGTTCCAAATCTTTTTATAGTGAAAATAATTTAATTTTTCACGTTAACATTTGTTTATCTCATTAGAATCATTAAAGGTTGTTGTTTTCATTTTTATAAGAGAAACATTAACAACACTTTTAATATATACCTTTTTAACAAAAATGTCTTTTAGAGTAAAATTGATGTTGCTCCCATTAAATATGTGATCTCAATCTTTATTTGATAAGTTTGTTTCTCAAACTAGTTGCATCTAAATTACTTTAGGATCTATATTATCTCTTAAAACATCAAAACATAATTTTTTTACTGTTGAAACTTTATTGGAAATCACGAGAGTTTATTCCCACACTTGAGACATTTTTACTATTATCAATGACATACTTATTACACTACTAAAATGTTATATTGGTGAGATTTTTCCTAGTAGTATTTGATGAAATTTTAAAAAATATAAAATAAAATTAACAGAAAGTCAAGTTTTACTAATTTTCACGTAAAAGAAATTGAAAATTTTCCATGAAAAAAAAAATAACAAAAATGAGTAGTTACAACATGCTTCATGAAGTTTACCTAACAAAAATAGTGCTAGAAAAATAATGTCATAGGTGCACTCCTCTTTATTTCTTTGTTTTAAAGTTTACCGTGTTGTTGTGGTTAACTAATGAATGCATGGAATACGTAATAGTCATATTTGCCATCACAAACACCAAGTGGATTGAGAAGGTTGAGAGAAGAAGCCTTGAAGCAATTAAGAGGAAATGGAGAAGGAGAACGCAAGAGCTCAGACAGAATATACGATTATGATGTCTACAATGATCTTGCAGATCCTGATTCTAACCTTAATCTCAAAAGACCTGTTCTTGGTGCCTCCAAACAATATCCATATCCAAGAAGGTGTCGTACTGGTCGAAAACACACTCATTCAGGTTACTTTTCCTCATTTCACTACATTCTTTTTTTCGGTGAATATAGATCTGGGAGATTCTACATATAAGGCGTATTTATAGGTTATATATAACTATAATCTTATTTTACAAGTTTGTTTTTAAGATTGAGTTATTTTTAAATTTTATTTTTTAAATATGATCTTAGAATTAATCAAAATCTATTTTAATAAGATTTATTATTTATTGGATCATCGTTTTTGAACTCATATATATCTTATATTATAATATGTCAGTAATTTTACATTAATATAATCGAATTTTAAACCTAATTTCAACTTTATAAATTTATTGAGTTATACTTATAGTTATAGTGTAAACAGAAAAAATCTTAAAATTACAATATTTTTGTTTACATTAATTGTTGTTTTCCAGATCCTTCTACTGAGAAGAGAAGTTCAAGCTTCTACGTTCCTCGTGACGATGCATTTTCTGATACAAAAGAGTCACAGTTCAAAATGAACGCAATAACAACAGGAATCAGTGCAGTTTTAGAATCTTTAGATGCAATTCTGACTGACCAAGATCTTGGATTTAGAAGCTTCGAAGACATAGAGACGATCTACAAAGAAGGTTTTCACTTACCTGCTCTTAAAGACAGTGGTCTAAATTTCCTCCAAAGTGTTATTCCCAGGTTGATCAAGGTTGCTAATGATAGCCAGAATCTTCTGCGCTTTGATACCCCAGAAACAGTGAAGAGTAAGAACACTTATAACCACACCACAAGTGCTTATTTTTTAAGTCTCGTAATGTTAGATCATTGCTTATTTTGCATTACTTGCTTTGTTTCTTGTTAGAGGATTTACGTTAATATTGTCAAGGACTATTTTTCTTAAAACATAGGACTATTGCATGCGTCGAGATTTAATTTCAAAATAGGTAAAAAGTATTCAACTCTTGATGCTTTAAAATGTTAATGATTAACTCACTTAAAAAATTTAGACATAGTTATGGTAATGATCAACTCTCACTTAAAATTTGTTAGTTTCACTATCAGATTCTTTATTTATTTTTTGTCAAAATGGTCCTTTACGCAATTCAAGTTAATTATGGTTTAGTAAAAATAATGTAAAAATATTATTCTTAATAGATAAATAATATGTGGATACTATATTATATAATTTATTTTACATAGGTTGAAAAAGATATTTTACAAAATTTCAAAAAATATAAAGGCTAAATAATTTATAATTTAATTTAAAGATGAGATACAATTCTTTAAAATATTTTAAGAATGAAAAATATATTAAATTTTTAATTTCTACCTAAATATTACAACCTAGTCAAATAAGGATGTTAATTTTTTGATGATAAGGTGACAATGGAATTCGAACCGTGTAACTTAAACAAAATAAAACTAGTAAATAAAATAATGGTAGGTGCATCCAAAGTTTATTTCTATCACCATTATTGGGAACTACAATAGTGATCCAAAGTTCAAGTGGTTAAAATAATTTACATAACACTAAATGACACAACAAAATGAAAAGGGTTCTCTTGATGATTGTGAGTTTGGGAAATGCAGGGGACAGATTCTTTTGGTTTTCAGATGAGGAATTTGCTAGAGAGACTTTGGCTGGTGCGAACCCACAAAACATCCGATTGGTGAAGGTAAGAGGAGTTACAGTATATAATTTGTTACATACTTTCATCACTCGATGTATGCTCCAGGATCTCAATTTTTTCTTTTTGCTTTATGTAGGAATGGCCTCTGAAAAGTAAACTTGAATCCCAAATCTATGGTCCACAAGAATCAGCTTTCACAGCAGAAGTCATAGAGCCACAAATAATTGGTTATGGAACAATAAAAGAGGTATAAAACCAACATTCACTTTGTCTAACTTAGAATAATGTTTCTTAAAAGTTGTTTCCTTTGAATACATGTAGGCCATTAGAGAGAAGAAGTTGTACATGTTAGACTATCATGATTTATTCTTACCATACGTAAGCAAAGTGAGAGAGATTGAGGGAACCACATTGTATGGATCAAGGACGCTATTCTTCCTCACCAAACAAGGCACATTGAAGCCAATAGCTATTGAACTCACAAGGCCACCTATGGATGGTAAGCCACAATGGAAGCAAGTCTTCACACCTGCTTCTCATTCAATTTCTCATTCAACCAATCTCTGGCTTTGGAGGCTTGCCAAAGCTCATGTTCTTGCTCATGATGCTGGTACTCATGAACTTCTAAATCATTGGTGAGTACATATAAGCATGTCATTCATTCTTTTTATTCCTTGCTGCTGTTTTGAGATATATATGTTGACTCAATCAGGTAATCAAGCTGAGAAAAGTTGAAAGTTGTATGATGTTAGGATTCCATGTGTAAGTTTGGTTCTATACTGAGAATTAACGAGTCTGAAGAATATTATATAAGATAAAAAATTTAGATATCTACTGTCTTAAGGTTTTTAAGTTGAAACTGATGTGTGTCGAATGTTTATAACTCACTGATGCAGAATCTCAACATTTCTACAGTGAAAACTCTTTTAACATAAAAGATGCTAACTTACTCTATCTAAATTGTCAAATTTTTTTTTTTCAGGTTAAGAGCTCATGCTGTCATGGAACCATTTGTGATTGCAACAAATAGGCAACTTAGCGCCATGCATCCAATGTACAAACTACTGCATCCACATCTGAGATATACTCTTGCTATCAATGCATTTGCTCGTGAAATTCTTATCAATGCAAATGGGATCATTGAAAAATCATTTTCACCGAACAAATACTCAATGGAGTTAAGCTCAGTAGCATATGATCAACTTTGGCAGTTCGATTTGCAAGCACTTCCTAACGATCTTATTGATAGGTAAATAAACACAGAGAGATGCTTCATAATTTTCTTGTGTTTGTCAGTTTAGAACTGCATAAAGCATTCATCTACATTAATTTCTTAACTAATTTTTCTTCAGAGGAATGGCTGAAGTAGACCCTAATGCACCACATGGCCTAAAGCTAACAATTGAAGACTACCCTTTTGCCAATGATGGTCTTCTTATATGGGATGCCATAAAACAGTGGGTCAGTGACTATGTCAACCATTACTATTCAACCCCAAGCATCATACAATCCGACCAAGAGCTCCAAGCATGGTGGACAGAAATTAGGACAGTTGGTCATGGAGACAAATCTGAGGAACCATGGTGGCCTAATCTTAAAACACCAGAAGACCTTATTGATATCATCACTACCATAGCTTGGATAGCATCTGCTCATCATGCAGCTGTGAACTTTGGCCAATATACTTATGCGGGCTATTTTCCTAATCGACCTAACATTATAAGAAACAAAATGCCTACAGAAGACCCTTCAAAGGAAGAGTGGGAAAACTTTGTAAACAAACCTGAGCAAACTCTTTTGGAGAGTTTTCCATCACAAATCCAAGCAACAACAATGATGTTAGTTTTTAACGTGTTATCATACCATTCCACAGATGAAGAGTATATTGGGCAATTCATGAAGCCATCATGGGCTCAGGATCCAACCATAAAGGTTGCCTTTGAAAGGTTCAATAGGAGACTGAAGGAAATTGAAGGCATCATAGACTCAAGGAATAAAGATAGTAATTTGAAAAATAGGCATGGTGTTGGAGTAGTACCTTACGAGCTAATGAAACCATTTTCAGAACCTGGACTCACTGCGAAAGGAATTCCTTACAGTGTATCCATTTAAGCAATAGTACTATAAATGGATTAGTGATTAAATTTTCTTCTTACTATTGCACTATTTGGTATGGTCTTGAATAGAAAACATTTTAACATTAATTAGTTTTCCTTTCCTACATTTTCGTGTGCAAGATTTGTACTACATTATATTAAAGTTTTCATAATAGCTTGAAATAAACATTTTATCTTCTTGAGAGTTGACTTTGAGTATAACTTAACCTCACACAACTACTTGTAATTTAAGGTTTTATTGGAAATTCAACAATGAGTATCGGATAGATATTAAAAAGTTGAGCACCATATAAATATAAAAATTCATAAACACATTACCTACGGGTTTTGAGTTGGAAGTGAGGTCAATCCCTTATATGCATTGGACTCATTTTTCATTGGTGTTGTATCTCGCTAATGAATTTTTCTTTCGATAGACCCGTCAAAATCTTTAATGGGAAAACAACATAATAACAAAATACTAAAATATGTACCAGAAATAATTTCCCCAAGCTTGCAATAATCTATGAGGAATAATAACAACAATAATTAAAACTATAATTATAAAAGGGAACACCAATATTTTTAATGTGGAAAATATATAATATGTGAATGTCACACGGTTAGAAACCCTTTAGCCAAGGAACAATCGACTTGAGCCATGGCCAAGCATATGTAAGAAAAGTGAGCTTCATGTGAGGTAGGTGGGCCTAAGCTCTTATTTTCTTAGGCCACTAGCACTACAAGAAATATCTAAATTACCAACGACCATAAATTGTCAGAAAAGGCCTAAATCCGTCGGTAATTATAACTTACAGATGGATTACCGACGAGAAAAAATTTGTCAGTAAATGCTTCGTAATATAAGCCATACATAAGCAGAATACCAATTAACAACATAATTAAAAAGATGTTTATAAGTACATGCCGGAAGTTTATTAACTACATCATAATTTAATAATCTTCATAGTTAGCGGAAGATTCTTCATTTAAATCTTCATCCTCCTGATTATTTTGTTGTTGAAGATGTGTTTGGGGTTGAGGGATGTCAGAAGCCTGTTGGTTTTGGTTTGTTTGTGGCTGTGGCTGTGGTTGTTGTTGTTGTGGCGGAAGACGAGCTTGAGCATCAGGAGGGAGATATTGCATCATTAAGGATTGAAAGGATCAAAACTCGGACCTCAATTGCTCATTTTCCTCCAGACTCTGTGAAAGTTATTGCCTAATATTAGTGAGGTCCTCAGTATTAGAAGAGGAGGACGCTGGTAGCTGGTTTAGGCTTTCATTTGAACCTGTATATTTTGGAACAAGTTGCCCAACCCCATAAGTCTTCCTTTCTTTTTTCCTTCAACCGTCTCAATCCAACACTTAGTCTTGGTATACTTGTCTTGTGTAGGATCAGCAGAGGACTGCTTTTGTGTTCCATCAGCACCACAAGATGAAACCTCAGGGGAAAGCCTAGTCTGAAATTCTTCCTGTAAGTAAAAAATGAACAATTATTATTATTTGGTGGTATATATAAGTTTAAGAGTAAATAACTTTAAACACTAAAAAAGGCTTACATGTGTCTTCCTAGACATCTCATCCATATACTGGGTGGTTCAAAATTTGGAATGAGAGGAAACTTTAAAAATGAAAGGGCAATTGTGAATAATAGAAACAGTTAATGTGTATACCATACGAAGGGCATGCCCGTGAGTGGTAATGGATCCACTTGTGTGTAAGGCACCACCACTCGTTTCAGAAGCCCTATTTTTTTTTTTGCTGCAATACATTTGCTACGAGAACTTGGAGAATTCCAATGTTCTAGCAGTCTGGTCCACACATCATTTGGAATCCATTATGGCCTTTCCCCAGCAATTCTAGCTTCTCTAAAAAGCTCAGATAGACTATGAGAAGCTCTTGTTTGAAATTTCTCTTAATATCATTCTCATGCATTGGTGCCCACTGAACTCTCCTCCACAACGAGACAATTAAAACAATTAAAACATTACAAAATAGTAGTTAACATCATAATTTAGATGTATAATAAGTTAGACCACATTACCTTGAAACGTTGCCAGAAATGATCCTTGTCTTTTTCAAGTATTGCTCCCCGGCCAAGGATGAAGAAATTTTTGCTTGATTGCCTTTGTGATAGCCTGTGAAGCTACTCTAGATGGAACAAACCTAAAAGTCATGGGAAATTGTTACAAAATGAAAGAACTTATATAATAAAAATAATTATGTGACTAAATTGAAATATTACCCTCGATCGACAAGTTCAATCATTGGGCGATCATGGTGATGGAGCTCCAAGGTGTGGTGGCTGGTTGAGACTCCATAGGCATGGAATTGGGAATGGAAACAAGTGTTTAAGGCTCTTGTAGCAATGAAATTTGGAGTAATGAAAGGAGACAAGACTAGAAACTAGACTAGTGGAAGGTGGCTAGAGGAAATGTTGGAAATCTCTAGCTTAGGTGCACTCAAAAAAATAGAATAGTGAAGTGATCTCAAAACAAGCATTCTATTAGAAATTTCAAGAGTAACTCTATGAAGTGCTCTAGGCACTAGTGTAGAACTCCCATTTTACCTCGCCTTATATGCCTCAGTTGGCCAATAACCAAAGCATATAATGGCACGGTGACATTTTTGCAATTAGAGCCAAGTTTTAGGCCTCGGTTCTCCAAATACCCGAAGCCAAAGAGGGGTATAGGCCCCGGTTCACTCAAAACCGGTGCCAAACAGTGGTATAGGCCTCGGTCCAGTAAGACCCGAAGCCAAAACGTGGCTGGACGTTAGTTGTTTGGCCTCGGTCCAAGGAGGCCCGGTGCCAAAAGGGGGTCTATGGCTTCGGTTCCCCTAACAACCGAAGCCATAGGGTTTATTTAAGGTTCGAATTTCGCGAACCCTTCTTCTTCCCCGCGCCTGCGCCTCTGCAACTCCCTCCCCTCTCTCTCTCTCCGTTGCACCCACTGCCACCACACCCTCCGGCCACCATCGACCACCTCCGGCCATTGCAACCACCACGTGAACGAGCCCCTTGTGCTGCACCTCCATTTCGCGTCTCTCTCTCTCGCTCTCTCTCTCGCACGCTCTCTCTCTCCACTGCACCCATTGCCACCACACCCTCCGACCACCTTCGACCACCTCTGGCCATTGCAACCACCATGCGAACGAGCCCTCTATGCTGCACCTCCATTTCGTGTCTCTCTCTCTCGTGCTCTCTCTCGTGCCTCTCTCGTCTCTCCCTTCCTCAGCTTCCTCCTCCGGCCACCAGCTTCCGCCTCCGGCCACTGTCGTGGCGTCGCCTCCGCTGGTGCACTTCCTTCTCGGTTTTTTCCGGTAATTGTAGTACCGCCATTCCTCCATGGTAAGTTTCTAACTCATTTTTGTTTCATTTTCCATTTTGTATGTATTATTTTTGAATTTCGATTATTGTAAGTATTGATTTTCATTGGAATTGAAATTGTTTGGATTGTTTGTATATACTATGAGTTAGTCTTCGTTTCCCGTTTGAGATTCAATACGAAAAGTATGTATTGTCCCCAAATTTTCATTTTGACGAAATTACTTATTTTATAATTAGATAAAAGGGGATACAATATTAATAATTTAAATGTATTGAATCTTGAATTGTCCAATTAGACAGTTTAAGAAGATAAATCACTTTTTATTAGTTTATTAGTGCATAAATATTTTAAAATACATATCTTAAAATTCATGAATATTTGTCAATTGTGTTTTGTATTGATCTTCAGGTGCATATTTGATTATGGTTTATAATCACTTTCATTTCGTGTATCCTGAAGGCCAATGCGAAATGCTGGCAAAATTTCGTGAAATTTAATATATGTATTTTAAAAGTAATATGTACCAATAAAATAA
>Ga0214542_1000872_pt1 | contig 58443 bp, 33 predicted proteins | sample CNSS1metaG_FD_160096 | JGI IMG/M metagenome (GOLD analysis project Ga0214542, IMG submission 160096) | Root nodule microbial communities from cowpea collected in UCLA plant growth center, Los Angeles, California, USA - CNSS1 | ecosystem: Host-associated > Plants > Roots > Nodule | place: USA...
ACATATATATGTGTATATATATATATATATATATATATATATATGTATATGTATATGTATATGTATATGTATATGTATATGTATATATATGTATATATATATATATATATACGCACTAATAAACTACTTGAAAGTGATTAATCTTCTTAAACTTTCCACTCAGACAATTCAAGATTCAATACATTTAAATCATTAGTATTGTATCCCCTTATATTAATTTTAAAAAAAGGTAGCTTCTTCAAAATAAAAACTCAGGGACAGTACATAATTTTTGTATTGAATCTCAAACGGGAAACTAAGGCTAACTTACACTATAAGAAAAGCAAACAACATATTTAAACAAATAATTAACCACATATATAAAATATAAAACTACTACATAACAAACTACAAAATCATAGGAAAATATTAGAATTAGGAACCTGTGAGCGTAAAAAGTGAATGACAATGGAAGATGATACAATGCAACACATTCAAGAGCTACAAGAGACAATAAAAGACACAAGAGAAGGTCATAAGTACCAAAAAAAGCAAAACAACCAAAAACCTTAACAAAATATATTACCTATTTAATTATAGTGTTGTTACAATATTCTTAAATTCAGACTCAATGCTTTAAATTTCAGACGCAATGCTCCTAAATTAAGACCCAATTCTCTCACAAAATTACTCAAAACACTCCAAACAATTTCAATCCCAATGCAAATCAATACTCGCAATAACCGAAATTGAAAATTAATATATACAAAACGGAAAACGAAACAAAAACGAGTTGGAAACTTACCTTGTAGGAACGACGACGCGACAGTTGGCGGAAAACGAAGAAGGAGGTGTATGAAAGGGTCGTGCACGAAATGGAGGTGCAGCACCAGCGGAGGCAACGTCGTGATGGTGGCCAGAGGAGCGTGGTGGTAGCGACAGTGGACGTGCAGTAGGGAGAGAGACAAGAGAGTTGCACCGTGCACGAAATGGAGCTACAAGAAATGGAGGTGCAGCACCACCGGAGGTGACGCAACAACGGTGGCTGGAGGGTGTGGTGGTAGTGCGGAGAGAAGATCCTGGTTGTTGCAGAGATGGCACGGGGAAGAAGAAGAGAAACGGGGTTCGTGAATTTGAGTCTTAAATAAACTCTATGGCCTCAGTTCAATTAAAAATCGAGGCATATAACCCTATTTGGCACTGATTGAGTGCCACTTGAGGCCAAAAACATAACGGCTAGTGGCATTTTTGAAATATGCAGCCAAGTTTTTGGCTTCGGGTCTCTAGAATCGAAGCATATAATGGCTTTTGGCACCGGTTTTTAGTGAACTGCAGCCTATAACACTCTTCTGCTTTGGGTTTTCTTTGAACTGAGGCATAAAAGTTGCTTGGAATTGCAAAAATGCCACCGTACCATTATATGCTTCGGTCCCTAAACAACCGAGGCATATAAGGCGAGCTAAAATGTGAAATCTACATTAATGATTATTAACCTAATAATTGTCCTTTACTCCCAAAAAACGAAAATAACAATTAACACCCTTAACAAGTGAGTTCATTGCACTGTAACAGATTATTCCATGCCTCTTTGGTTTCTCTAACGGCTACTAGGGTTTCCAGGTTTTCCCTAACATAGCAAAACGGAAAAAAAGAAATAATAAAACACAAATAAGTTTAGGCTAAATTGTGCTAGCCAAGGTTCAAACCCACCACAACTCAATTACCAAACAATTACACAACCATTCAACCAATTCATGTTTCGTGAAAATTCATACACATCTAGGATGATATTATCACACACCATGGTCAAACATATTATTAAAATATTAAAACAATTAAATTAACACACTAATGGCATATACCAAACTTGAACCCAAGTATTTTCATGATAGTGAAAGTACCCTCAACCACTTGATCTAGTACTATTCCTTGTCTTCTTTCTCCATATTACTAACAATTTGTGTACTGAAATACAATTATCCAGAGTACTATACTACAAAGTAATTCAAGTACTAATGACAATGGAAAGAGTACTCTGCATAGGTGGAAGTTCTGAATTGGTAAATTGCTATTGTCTTGTCCCTAAGAAGAAGTCTATTAAATATCCTTTTAAAGTGATACAACCACTTTAAAAGAAATTCAATTATGATGATGAAGGAAGAACAGACCGAAGAAGTTAAAAAACAAGAAATCATTCCACAAGAATAGAACCCAATGATGGTAATTGCAAACTGGCTTGAAAATTATATTTGATGTCTAACTTGGTCCAAAATAACAACCATTAATGTACTAAATTTGATTTAATTGTTAATAGATTGCACATTTACAACAAAATTGTATTCGAAAGCAAAGATCCAAGGTAAATACATTCTTAAGTATATAACTTTATATGTTCAACCATGCATCTGTTAACAATGCTTTAATAGCTTTTTATTTAGTTCAGAAATAGTCAAATTTAGACAACCTTGCTTGGAATGCATATAATATCAAGCTGAAGTATTGTATGAAGAAAGAGCAAAAAACTAAAACACCAAACAAAGTTGATTTTTCATTGTGTTACTAAAAGGGAAAAGTTCACTTCCACTCTTACAAGCACCATCTCATCTGCTTCAAACTTTGTTAAATAGTGTTGATGATAGAAGTAGAATATTTTTACATAATATAAGAATATACAACAATATGTTGTCATTTACTTCAATTGGAGGTACAATAGATACTTCGATGAATAATGGTTCTCCATCACCTCAATTCATTCTTAATGGACAAAATTATCATTGCATTGGAAGTTTGTTGCCACAAGATGGATCAAAGCCAAAGTTTGCACAACTTTACATTTACGATACTGAAAATGAAATTAGCAACACAATGAAACATTTAAGGTTAATTAACATATGTTTTATCATGTTATATGAAGTCTTCAAATTTGTTTATTTAGTTTTGTTTCTTTATATGTGTTTTGGGTCAAATTCAAATCAATCTTTGGTAGATCAATCATTGGTTGTTAATTTGATCAAAACGATTGATGATCGCAGTACTTTTGCCAAATCATTTAGAAGAGTTAGAGATTTGTCAATCGACAAATTCAAATCTGACTTTTACACTGAGACTATTTAGAGGAAGACCCAAAGATCCAAGAGTATACAACACACCTTCATGTGATAAGATAGTTGCACTAATAGTTGATGATTTTGCTAATATGGATGTAGGAAGAGATATAACTGTGAAGAAATGTTCTAGTGAATTGACAAGATTGCACGAAACTCACATTACCTTTATTCTATTACAATATCCTCTAATGTTTCCATATAGAGAAGATGGTTATCAAGAAAATATTTCAATTAGAGAATCTCATTCCAAAAGTAAAATAAGGTAATAGTTCGTATTTCTTTGAGAGATTTTATAACATTTAGAATCCAACAAAGGTCTTTGGAGTTTAGTAACATTGTTAATGTGTGTCGATTGTTCCAACAATTCTTGGTCAGTTGTTACACAATGATTAAAGCACAACAATTGTTTTTCATTAGAGCAAATCAAAAGTTAATACATTGTGATATTCTTAATGGATCACAAGAGGCAGTTAATAGAGGAGAGACCGATCCTTCTTTAATTGGAAGACATATAATGTTGGCTGCTTCATTTACTAGTGGTACAAGGTATATGTTTAACAATTTTCAAGATGCTATGGCAATTTGTAAAGAATTTGAATATTCTGATTTGTTCATAACTATAACATACAATGTAAATTGAAGTGAAATACGTGATTTTGTTTCGATAAGAGGTTTATCCGCTTCAGACAGACCTAATATTATTTGTAGAGTCTTCAAAATGAAACTTAATGAAATGATGATAGATTTAAAAAAAATGATTCTTCGAAAAAACTATTGCAGATATGTTTTGTATGCAATGTTATATTTTATATATAGTTATGAAATTAAAAAAATCAGTGGCTCACTATAGTTATTTTTTTCATACAATCAGGTATGTACACAATAAAATTTCAAAAAAAAAGGATTATTGCATGCTCATATACTATTATGGTTAGATGGAGAAAGCAAATTAAATAATCCAACCGATATTGATAAAGTAATTTTAAATGAATTGCCTTATGCAAATTTGTACCCGAAATTGCATAAAGTTGTTTCAAGTTACATGATTCATGGCCCTTGTGGACCTGCAAGATTTAATTCACCTTTTATGAAAGAAGGTAGATGTTCAAAATATTATCCAAAGAAATTTTCAAGTTGTACTACAATTGTTGAAGAAGGATATTTGTGTTCTAAAAGATGTGATGATGGTAGATTTGTTGAAAAAAATGGAATTCAGCTACACAATACTAGTGTTATTCCTTATAGTCCACCTCTTGTAGTAAGATATCAAGCTCATGTCAATATAGAGTATTATAACAAGACAAATGCAATCAAGTATTTGTTCAAGTATGTCAACAAAGGTCCAGATAAAGCTATAGTTAAAATAACTAACGCTTATGCACATTTGAACAAAGAAACAATTATTGATGAAATAAAGAGATATTATAATTACATATCACCATGCAAAGCAACTAAGAGAACTTTTGGTTTTGACATCCACCACAAGTGACCTGTTATTTAAAGATTAACATTTCATCTTCCAAGCATGCAATCAACTTTGTTTAAAGATTATGATGATATTAATGTTATTTTCAACAACTGCGAAAATAGTAACACAATATTTCTAGGTTGGTTTGAAGCTAATCGAATTTATACAAAAGCAAAAGATTTGACTTATGGTGAATTCCCAAGCAAATTTGTGTGGATGGCAAAAGAAAAAAAATGGAAACCAAGCAAGAAAGGCTACAACATTGGTAGGCTTACTTATATTCCTCTTGGATTTGGAGAACTCTATTTTATGAGAATATTATTGACTATTCAAAAAGGATGTGTTGATTATGAGAGCATAAGGACAATTGATGGACAAATGTTTGAAACATTCCAACAGACTTGCTATACTTTAGGATTATTGCCTATGACAAAGAATTTATTAATTGAATAAAAGAAGCCAGTGAAATTTCTTCTGGATATCAACTTAGAAGATTGTTTGTTACATTAATACAATATCAAAACCTGATGTAGTTTGGAATTCTACTTATAGTGTGTTATGTGATGGAATCTTATACCAAAAAAGAAAGCACTTGAACTTTTCAAGTATTCTATATTGTAATTTATTGAATTAATTTTTCTAATTGTCAAATATATGTTGATATTATTTAGTTTTTGGTGCAGGATTTCAAATGGAAGAAACTGAATTACAAAAACTTTGTCTTCTTGAAATAGAAAAAAATGTTGATGTCAAATGGAAGGTCTTTAAAAGATTATCCTTCCTTACCTCAACTTGATATTTCATATTCATTTCCATTCGAAAACAAATTTATTATTGATGAGCTACAATATAATAAAGAAGACATGGCTAAAGAACATGCAATTCTCTTCAAGTCACTCACTGATGACCAAGTGCATGTATATGATGATATCATGAATGCAATACTTTCCAAAAATGGGGGATTCTTCTTTTTGTATGGTTAATGTGGTACATGAAAAACTTTTATGTGGAAGACATTGTCAACTGCAATAAGAAACAAATGGATGATTGTTTTAAATATAACATCAAGTGGAATTGCTTCATTACTTCTTCCTTGTGGCAAAACAACACATTCCACGTTTTGCATCCCACTACTAATTAATGACAAATCAACTTGCAACATAGCTCAAGGTAGTCTTTGTGTCATGCTTTTAATGGAAATCAGTTTGATTATATGGGATGAAGCACCCATGATGAACATAATGTGTTTTGAAGCATTTGATAGAATCTTGAGAGATCTAATGAAAAAAATTGATTAGTGCAACAACGGCAAACCATTTGGTGGTAAAGTGGTTGTCTTGGGAAGTGACTTTAGGCAAATTCTACCTGTAATAAATAAAGCATTCATGTATGATATCATTAAATCTTCAATACACTATTATGACTTATGGCAATATTGTAAAGTGTTAAAGCTCTAAAAAAACATGAGATTAAATAATACCAAAAATAGGCAGATAGTAGAGGATATAAAAGAATTTGCTAATTGGATCTTGAAGATTGGATATTGAGAGATGAATTTAAATGCAAATGGTGAAAGCATTGTTGAAATTCCATAACAATTGTTGATTGGAAATATAGAATCACCTTTAATGTCATTAGTTCAATTTATGTACCCTGATTTCATTTTCAATATGATGAATCCTGGTTATTTTGATGATGGAGCAATATTTTGCCCAACAAATGATTATGTAGAGGAAGATAATGATTACATGCTATCTTTATTAAGTGGTTAAGAAATTCATGAATAGTTTACATCAGAATTTTTAAATGAAATCAAATTTTCAAGTATTCCAAACCATTGATTAAAGTTGAAAACAGAGGTACCAATTATGCTTTTGAGAAATATATATCAAGAAAAAGGTCTTTGCAATGGCACAAGAATGTAAGTCAATCATTTAGGGAAAAATGTCATCTCTGCAACTGTTATTACAGGGGAGAACATTGGTGACAAATTTTTACCCCAAAATGGATTTAGTTCTTTCTGCTTCAGGTTTGCCATTTAAATTTCAAAGAAGACACTTTCCAACATCACTAAACTTTGCAATGACAATCAACAAAAGTTAATGTCAATCTCTTTCTAAAGTTGAACTTTATCTTCCACATCTAGTATTCACACATGGACAAATATATGTTGCTATCTCTAGAGTAAAAACAAATAAAGGACTGAAAATACTTATTCTAGATGAAGATGGAAAAGTCACAAACATAACTAAAAATGTTGTCTACAAGAAAATTTTTGAAGCTCTTTAACAAAGAGGAAACTATAGGTATGTCACTATTTATTTCACACTTTTCTGCTAATTTATTCAATTGTTCAATGATAATGGTGTTCATTAACTGCATTAATGATAAATGCAGGTTGTACTAATGGTGCTCATTTTCTTATTCAAATTACACAGTGTGAATGATGAACTATTGTTCCTTTAAAATTGATGGTATCCAACATTTATCCTATCTTTTAAACAATTCTTTGTTTTACAATATATTTGAATTTATTAGATACAATACATACTTATTAAAATATATCTAAAATGTTTTTAACAATATTTATAAATTACATTAAGTTAAATAATTGAAAAAAAGGGTATCTAATAAAACCCATGCGTTGCACGGGTAGAAAGACTAGTTGCATATATATAGGAAATTCCCATCAGCTTTAAACTGAATGTCAATAACATATAATATTTAATTATTTTTAATATATTCCAAATTTTAATAAATCGTTAATGGGTAACTTTAAAAAATATTTTTGTTGTGGTAACATGTCTATTTTAACAAATATTTAATATAACAGTGATCGACTCACATTAATAGGTAGCAAAAAAAATACTTTTAATTACAAATCCATTTTAGTGATTTTTTGATGTGGTAATTTTGAGTTGGTAAATATAATATAGGTAAATAAGATAGAAATAAAGAGAAGTGAGAGGTGAAGATAATGGTGAGTCACAAAGGGAGAGAGGTGATGATTTATGGATGTTAAGTATTCTTTTCAAAGGAAATTTGTTTCAAATAGTGGTTTTGCGGCAACATGGGTGTGACACAATGTCAATGTGTGTGTGACACAACAACGCATGTGCGACAGTGAAGCGAGACACAAGCAAGGGTTTGTGCCTTGTGTTCTTTTCAGAAGGATTTTTTTCCCATGTGTTAAATCACCCTATAAGTAGAATTTCAGGTGGAGAGAATCCTCAAAGTAAAATTATTCATAGGAATTTTGGGTTATCATATTCACATATAAATCATGAAGAGCAGACAGATGATCAGACGAATCTTGAACCCTAGTTATGGAAGAAGATCAATCACAACCTGAACTAAGGCCATCTTCAAGAGTTAGGCATCCTTCCAGTAGGTACTCATAAGATGAATATGTTGCATTCATTATTGATGGTGAACCATAAAGCTTTGATGAAGTTGTGAGGATGAAACATAAAGAAGAATGGATCAAAGCCATGAATGAGGAAATGACCTCGTTACATGAGAACTAAACTTACAAGCTTGTAGAGTCACCCAAAGGAAGCAGACCATTGAAGAACAAGTGGGTATACAAGCTAAATTTTGAAGAAGGGGGATCAGAGCCTCAATATAAGGCTCAAATCGTTGTAAGGTTGCAATTAGAAATAAAAAAAAAATAGATTTTGAAGAGATTTTCTCATTAATAGTGAAGATGTCATATATAAGGGTAATTTTTGGACTAACAACTTGCTTAGACTTAAAGATAGAGAAACTTAATGTTAAAACTCTATTTCTTCATGAAGAACTTGAAGAAGAAATTTATATGCAACAATCAGAAGGGTTTGAAGAACCAGACAACGAATACCTAGTGTGTAGTCCAAAGAAAAGTCTTTATGAATTGAAGTAGGCCCTAAGGCGAAGATATAAAAGGTTTGAATCTTTTATGATTGTGCATAAATTTTCAAAGATGTCAGTCAATCACTATGTGTTCATAAAACGGTATAACAATAATGATTTTATTATTTTGCAATTATATGTTGATGATATGTTAATTATGAGTCATGATAAGAAGAGGGTTGCTAATTTGAAGCCTTAAACAAGTCTTTTGCTATGAAATACTTAACACCTGTAAGTAAAATACTTGGAATAAAGATTATAAGATATCATTCCAAAAGGTTATTATGGTTCTTGAAAGAAAAATACATTAAAAAAAATACTCAAAAGATTTAATTTGGACATAGCTAAACCATTTAATGTTCCACTTGGCTGCCACATGAAGTTGAGTAAAGACCATTGTCCAACAAGTGAAAAAGATAAGCCAGAGATGAGCAATGTGCCTTATTCACCTATCGTAAGAAGACTTATGTATGCCATGATTTGTACTAAACCAGATATTCCTTGGAGTTGTGAGTTAATTCTTGTCAAATCTTGGTAAAGAGCACTCAAAATGTGTGAAATGGATACCCAGGGGGAACTACCAAAAGGTGCTTGTTGACTTATGTATTTGGTAATGGAAGACCTACTTTGGAAGTATACATTGATGCTGACATGGTTGGAAATGTAGAAGAAGAAAATCCACATCTGGATATATAGTTATTTTTGCAAAAGAAGTTGTGTCATGACAGTCAAAGCTTAAAAAATGTATTTCCTTATCAACCATTGAAGCCAAGTACATTATAGCATCTGAAGCTTGTAAGGAGACTATATGGATGAAGAACTTCCTATGTGAATTCGATCACAATCAAGAAACTTTAATGGTGTATTGTGACAATCAATGTGCAAATCATCTAGCTAAAAATTCCACTTATCATTCCCTTTCAAAGTACATTGATGTTCTCTATCATTGGATAAGGAAATCTTTGAATGATGGCTTATTACAACTGGAGAAACTTCACATAGATAATAATTGTTTTGACATTATAACAAAGGTGATACTAGTCAAGAAACACTTTGCTACAAGGAAGTAGGATTGTTAATACCCTGTATTAAGTCTGGAAGGGGGAGAACGTTGGAAATACATCCCTCCATGATTAAGGAATGCAATTCCTATGCATGGAAACTAATAAATGATTTATTCCAAGGTCTTGGAATTATTTCTTTGACTTTTGAAGAAATGTACATTAATCTTTGGAAAGGTGAAAAACGTTTAATATCCATTATCACTCTTGGTATAAAAACCTCAACCCTTAACTATAAATAACGGTCTTGAGAGATTTGGAGACACAAGAATAGTTGAGTAATCGAACTAGTAAATTAGAGAGTAGTAATGAGTTGAGTATCATTTGAAAAGAGAGTTTCCATCATTTCTTTGTGAGATAGTTGTAAGCCATCCAAAAGGTGAATTTGTGTGTTATCCTCTTGATAAGAGAGATCCTTTGTGTAATCCTACGTTTATAGTGGAGATCTTATACTGGCCTAGTCCCGTGGTTTTCCCTTCTTACATTTGAATGGGTTTTCCACATTAAAAATATTGTGAGTCATTCTCTTCTCATATCATCCCTTCTCTTAAGCTTATTTTAAGTTACATACACAAAGGAATTTTTTTTTCACTTCTGAATATTTTACTCAGTTTCCAAACAAAATAAAATAGGTTAAAATACCTTTTTTGTCCCAATTTTTGTCAAGTTTTGTCAAATCAGTCCTAATTTTTTTGTATGTTCAAATAGATCCCAATTTTCGTCAATTATGTTCAATTTGGTCTTTTTTGCTAACACCATTTAAATCATTAACAGTAATGAATAGTAACTGCCACATGTCACTTCATAATTTTTTTTTGGTTTTTTTTTATTTTTTTAATGTTTTTAATGTTTTTAATTTTTTTAAATATCCATGTGTCAACCCAACAACGTGCCAAAAAGGTATTTTATCTCAAATATGCTTTTAGTCGGTTTGTTTACCTTTAATACAATTGATACAAATATCATAATCTGTAGAATCTAAAGGGTTTAGAATTTCATCATACAGAAGTCTTTCTATTCTTTGCTTGGAGATATGAACTAACCATTTATGTTATAATTCGTTAATTTTATGTTTATGCCTCAAGTATTTAATTGTAAAAGTTCATTAAATGAAGCAATTACATATATTGAATAAAAATTATCATAACTTGATAAAGAACCATAACCAAGAAATTTTAAATCATGAAACAAACTATATCTTTCATTCCCAAATGAACAACAATAACAAAATTTTTCCAAAGAAGAAATAGAAATAAAGTTTCATTTAAAAGAGGACACAATAAAAGTTTTATCAAGATCTTAATAAAAACCACATTAATAATTATCTAAATTTTCCTATTGCTTTAACTTGAACTATCTTGTTATCACCGACATAGATTTACTTTTCACCATCAATTGGTTCTTGTCAACTCAAGAAATCTTGCATAGACATACTCATATGAGTTGTTAGACCAGAATTTATCCATCACGTGTTCAAATACAAAGTTAAAGTAACCTCAACACAAACAAAATTTTGAAGCATACCTTTCTTAACATGCCATGCATGATAATTAGTGCAATGCTTCTTCGCATACCCTACAACTTCACAAAAAGAAACAACTTCCGTGTCCTTTTTCCTTTTTAGTCCTTTACCCTTATTCATTGAAGTGGAGACAAAATGATCACTTTCTATCCAATCTTGCTTAAATCTTTCTATTTCCTTAACACAATGTGAGATGAGCTTATTTAGAGACCAATTCTCTTTTTTTGGCAATGATAGTTCACCTTAAATTAATCGAATTGTGTTGGAAAAAAATTAAGACTAAATGAAGTAACAAATCCTCAAAGAGTTATAATTTAAGAGCATTTAGTGTTGAAGCAATATGAGACATCTCCATGGTTTTAGAATGAACTTTTTTGTGATCATTAGACTCATGTGATTTGACTTTTCCCACTGTTTCATTTTCTTTTAATTTTTAGAAGTACTCTCATATGTAAGTGATGAGGTTGAACATATCCTTCAAGATCCATTCCTCCAAGAACCATCAAAGCATTGTTTTTCTAGAACTTGAAGTTTGGGACATTTAAAACAATAATAGATTTTATATTGGCAATAATATGGCAGGATCAATCATAATTGAATTAAGAAGAACAAACAGAATATATTCACATATATCCCAAAATAAATCTCCATCGTACATCACCCACCGGGCCACGAGCAGCAACAACGACTATCTACGCATATTCAAGAGCATCTCGACACACGCAAACTCCAATGCAGATCTAGCACAAGTCACTGTCTTCGCACATCCAAGAACCCGACTGCAAATTGATCGCTAATATTACGTTGACAATGATCATTCTATCAAATTTGTCATTGCAACTTCAACAACCAAGGATGATTCTCTGACAAGAAGGAATTAATCTTTTTTTTTATGCGGAAGATTAGACTAAGTTGTAACCACAAAACACGTTAAGAAAAATCTTTTTGAACCATAATTTTGATACCACTTGTTGAGAAAAATATATCATCAATTAAAAACATTACGCATTATCATGAAAATAAAATAAAATCAATTATCTAATTATCAATATCCTTTTCTCTTGGTTGTAATAATCAAAAGATTCACATAGATGATTTTATTATAACCGGAAATACAATATAATTATATAAAATATTATCATGAAGATAAAATAAAGAAAAATACTGATGATCAATCACCATAATGATTATAATATAAACTAGTAGAACTGAACCTAAACTTTGATTTTATCATGTTAATTATCATAATTAAAATTGAAAGCATATCTTGAGCTTTGCCCTAAATATAATACAAATACACATAGTGATTGAAATTAGGGATTATGAAAACTTCAAAAGAAAATATAATATGAAGAGAAAAATAACTTACAAGAGCAAAAATTAACTTACTAAGAGGAGAAAAACACTTCGAAAAAGAAAATTGCACGAGAAGAAGAAGAAGATTTACAAACGACTTCCATAGGAGAGAAGATGACTTCTAGAGAGAAAGAAGATACTTTCCCACAAGGTTTCCAACATCACTGGCCCACTACCCGTGATTACCACATGTTTACAGTAGTACATTACGAGTCACCACTCGTAAATGGGCCTCAGCACGTCTCAACCCAAAGTCATCATCCAAAGCCGTGTAGACCACGCAAAACCTCCAAATAACAACCCATGCCCCCTATGCTATCGCTTGGTGCAAGCTATCACCATTAGGCAATAGGTCGTTGTAGGCCACCTAGCGGGCACCACACACCACCAGGCGCCACGTGCTCTAGTGGCCACTGTTTTGGTAGTTATCCCCCGACAGTCCAATCCTCACTGTTAGGCGCCATACCAATAGCATTAGTGTTATTGCTTTTTGACACTTTAGACAGGTTCTAATGAACCTAATCACCCCACATGCAATCTAGAACACCAAAAATGCCTATATTATTATAATGACATGACTCAATCACACTCCAATGCATCATCTTTATATCCACATACATCAACAATCAATATCATGCAAAAACTTACTTTTCTAACCATTTAAGAGTCATCCTCTCTGGAACTCCAATCAGAAATCTAAATTGTACATTTAGCTCACGCCAAAACAGAAAATGATATCACACAGTACCAATAGTACTCCCTTAACCCCAGCCCCCATGTTAATCCAATGTTTCTTCATGCATAGAATTCATAACACCACCATTGACCCCTTTCCCAATTTTATCACATTTATAAGCCAAAATCAAGCCCAACAGAACCCTCAAGTTGCGCCCCTACACAGTCAGCCTCGAAAGGACTACCGATCAGTACTTGTCGCTTGGCGGCAACTTGAGTATCATCAGGAAGTGCATCCAATTATGGAAAAATCTCATATTTTTCCTACACTATTACAAACCCTAAACCCCCAAATATGCATTCAAATTATGCAATGTCACCCAATTCATGCTCAATCATGCTTATAGAGTTCATATGTAACCAATTTGCATTTAATTTCATAAAATAGCACACCAATCATTATCTAAAATCAAATTCACTCATCCACAATTCCAATCATGAAACTTCACCCCCAATTATGCAACAAGTCATACAATTATACCCCAGTAGTACACTTCTAGACATTCAATCACATTACAATTCACACGATCATACATATAATTTTAACGGAAGCCTCTCCCAAACATTACAAAAACCACAAGAATTAGAAAAACTGGGCAATCTAGTCAAGGTCGCCTGACGAATAGAACACAATCGTCTATCAATTCATAGAAAAACCTAGAAAAATGGGTTCAAAATGCATGTGTCGCCTGACGGGTCTTCAAAGCTACCAGGCGGTTTCTGGAAAAATTCCAGAAACACAAAAAAGTCCAAAAAATTGGTAGAACCAAAAGCCCACATGCATTTCATACATCACACAATTATATAGTTAAAAATTAAAGCACGAAATGCTGCTCCCTTAACCCAGATTCCTTGCTCCTCTTTCAAATCCTAGAGTTCTTCCTAGCCCAAGTTAGCCTTAGCTCTTGCCTCCAACTCTAAAAGTTCTTCCTAAAACTCAATTCACTCTTTTTGGTGCAGTAAATCAATCATCTCCTTCCTCAGTTCAGTCTCTTTATTAGCTCACTAAAACCTCTTCTCTCTTTCACTTTTCAGCCCAAATTATTTATATTAATTAAAAAATGAAAATTAAATTAAAATGGAGTTAATGGCCATTCAAGTGCCATTACAAGGTGGTTTCTCTTTGTGATGGCTAGGGTTTCTAAACCTTCCAATCCATGGAAAAAATAAATTGAATGAAAAGGAAATTATTTCTTACAAATGCCACGTGCTAATGCATGCACACAAAATAAATTGAATAATTAAAATATCACACTAATGTCATATACAAGACTCAAACCCAAGTCCTCTCAATACCACTCCACACGCACAATCACTTAAGCTACCATTGTTCCTTGTCATAATTCTCTACATTAACTACTATAGAGATATCTTTAATTGCATTTATATTAAATAAACATTTATTTCTTTATTTAATTTTTCTAGATCTTACAATCGTTGGTTGAGGTACATAACGTACTTAACACTACAAGTGGAAGAAAATGGTTAGTGCTTAAGGGTATGTCTTCCACCAATGTAATTTGCAACAAGGTGTTATGCACCATATAATCTTGCCTTTAATTTTTTCCACCGACAACCTCAACCCAACATTGTGTCCTGATGATCTCATCTTATGCAACATCAACAATGTTATGCTCTTATGATGCATAAGGATATGACCATTACTTAGATCTTGGAGTGATGTTCTCTAAATTCGGGTTATCAATCAAGGAATCAAAATTCACTTGTACGTCACCACCAATACAAACATCTAGATTCTTGACAATTTAAGATCCATGCACAACATAAATATGGTCATCCCCAACAAGACCCATTACAACGTCCACCACAAGAACCACATAATATCCCACCATAGGCACCACGGGCTCAATCATAGGGTCCACCACATACTCCATAACAGACTGCAAAATAAACTCCAAAATAGGCTCCATAGTAAACTCCACAAAGGCTCCACAATAGGTGGCGCAACAACCTTGACAAACTTTAAAATTGAACCTAAAGAGTCCTTATTTCTATCATGGACACCAACCACCTTAGGACGACAAAGTTGTATTTTTGTGCCAAGTGTTTTCTCTGTACCAGAAATTATATTGGCATCTTGTTATGACCTAAAATTAGATATATCATGATCAACCTTACAATTTGAACAAAAAAAAAAACAATTTATCATACTTCACATCAGTAATAAACACAAATCTTGACTTTTCCACCAAAATTTGATTAAATAAATCAAATAACAAATTTACTTTTTTTTTATTTAAAGCCTACACATCTTTTATAAGAAAATAATGTGTTGACATCCTTTAAAAAAATAGTCGCACTCAATAATTCACGTTAATAATATGATATTATGTATATAATTTGAAGTGAAAAAGTAAAATAAATATAATTAAAATATTATTGTTTTGACTTGTTAAAGCGGGTATTTATTTGATGGTGTCATTACTCTTTCGATGATTATTTGATGGTGTCATTACTTCACCACATCTATAGTTGTTTTGTCTAAACACATTTTATATATCACATTTCGGTAATTAACCATAGAGCATTTACTAGAACGTATGCTAAGTGTACACCTATCATCTACTACGCTTGACTTCTAATGCTTTTGTTGACATTTTTCCTTTTTTGTTTACACTATTCGTCTAATCTATGACTTATTATATTTTTCTAAGTTCTTGAATCACTTAGTTGAAGTCTTCGGCTCTTCATCAGCTTGTTGCTAACTTAAAGAAGAGTAATTTTGGTTTATCATCCATGGTCTATCTCGGTCATCTCATATCAACCTAATAAGTGGCTATATATGGACCCATTGGCCCATTCCTCTGACTTCCAAAGATGTTTGAAATTTCCCTTGGTCTCACCGACTATCATCGTAGCCTGAAGCACTTTCTACATCTACGTCTCACCACTATAGACCATCAATAAAATTCAACTTAACTGCATTACATTATAAATAAATTGAATCAATTTAAACTATTCTAGATTAACTTAAATTACTCCAATTATTTAAATTGTACTTGAATTTAATTTAAATAATTTTATTCAATTCTTAGAAATTAAATTGATATAATTTTTTATTGAATTCATTTTAGTTTAATATGGTGAATTTTAAACTGTTTTTTAAAGTTGTAATAGAATGACTTAACTAATGTTTTGGTCCTAATTTGTTTGTTTGGTTTATTTTAGTCCCTTTATTATTTTTTGGTTCATTTTGGTCTTTAATTCTTGGTTTAATTACTCGTAAGGTACTCAGTTTGGGTCAAGGGTGTCAATTTGGTAGCCGGCGAAAAAAAGGTTTCAATTTGGTACCCAAGTTATTTTAAGTGCATCAATCAGGTACATTTTCATTGACGCCGTTAAAGTCATTAACGTTGACGAATGAACAGGGTCTGTTGACACCAATATTTGACATGTGGTATGGCACTTATTACTGACGTGGTATTTTCAAAATAAGTAATAAAATAATTTGCGTTTGAATTAAAAAATTAAGTGTGAGAGTGTTTTGTTTGGAAAGTCGAAAAGGTGAAGGTGAGTGAGAAGTGAGAAGGTCTGGAGGAAGAAGCGATCGGGGTTTCTGCAAAATCGAAGGGCGAATCGATCGGAGAAGGTGAAAATCGTTTGGAGAAGGTGAAATCGTTCGAAGAAGGCGATCAAAGGTACGTTTTTTTGAGACCCCTGTTCGTCGTTCTCATTTTTCCCTGGATTTAGGGTTTTTTTATTCGAATGCGTTTACTTTGAAATTGGTGTGTTGGTATGCTTTAGGGTGTTGTTTTTATTCGCTTTTGTCAACAAGAACCAACCTCTTCAGCTCTAAACCTGCAACCGAATGGAGAGTAAGAAGAAGATGAGACATTGACGAATTGATTGGAAGAAGAAGACACAAATCGAGAAGCCACCTTTTCAACTCTGAACCTGCAACCGAATGGAGAGGAAGAAGAAGATGATATGGTACTATTAAGAGTTAGGGCAAATTTAGACTTCACCTTTCATTAAACCACCACTGCACACTGTACAATTATTTTTTTTACACGTCTTCTTCTTTCAATGACACGTATCCGTTATCCATTGCCACGTCACCAAGATTTTAACGCCGTTCCTGACAATCTAACGGGATGTACCTGATTGATGCACTTAAAATAACTTGAGTACTAAATTGAAACTTTTTTTTCGCCGGGTACCAAATTGACACCCTTGACCCAAACTGGGTACCTTACGAGTAATTAAACCTTAATTCTTTAAGGAAGTTCAACTTGGTCCCTACAGTTAAGTTGATGTTAACACTGTTTTCATACATGCCACGTGTCATTTTGTGAAATTTTCATTTTTTTTATTTTAATATTTTTAATTTAAAAAAAATAAACTGCCACGTGCCACGTTATGTTGTGCCACGTGTCAATTTAAGAAATTTTTATTTCTTATAATTTTATATTTTTAATATTTTTTTTAAAAAGTGCCACGTGACAACTCATGATTGTGCCACATGTCAAACTAACCATGATTGTTTTCAATTTAATGTCTCTATTTACAATTTTAATTCAATTTAGTCTCCCAATTTTTTAAAATGATTTAATATTGTCCTCTAATTCAAGACTAAATTAGTAATTAAGCTTATACATGTTAAATTTTTTTTTAATATATTTATAGATCAAATTACTCCACCTAACTATTCAAATTATTATTCTTTTTAGATGTGTAAAAAATTTCAAGTGTAAAAACTTACAAAGTGAAAAAATATGTTAGAAATAAAATAACATGAGTATTTAGGGAGTGATTTGATGTATAAATGATAAAAATTATTTTAACATGAATATATAAGTTGTAATTAAGCTTAATTATTAATTTAGTTTTAGATTGGAGAAGACAAAATTGAATTATTTTAAAAAATTAAGGGACTAAATTGAATCAAAATTGTAGATAGATGGATTAAATTGAAAACAACCAATGTTAACTTGACACATAACACAATCGTGATGCCACGTGACAGTTTTATTAAATAAAAATTTAAAAAATTCTCAAATTGACACGTCTCACACTTATAAAGTGACACAAGACAGTTTAATTTTGAAAAAAAAAAATAAATAAATAAAAATTTCACAAAATGACATGTAACATGTATGGACACAGTGTTAAGGTCAATGTAAAAAACCAAAATAAACAAAATCAAACAAATTAGAAGAACCAAATATTAAGTAAGCCTAATAGAATCTAATCGAAGAAGGGTAGAAAATCCACTTATAAATACACAATGCATAAGAGTCACCTTCTCCATGTGCCGTCGACACAAACCATATCTGACTTTTGTCACACTTCACTTACTACTGTAACCAGAGACGAGGGAAACAAAATGGCCGCAAAAGAAAACTGGATAACCCTCGCGTTTCGCTTTTTCCACGTATACAACGACGGCAAAGTGGAGCTTTTCAACCCCCCCAACACCATCCAAAAGGTAACCCCCTTCGATGACTCCACCACCGGCGTTCGCTCTAAAGACGCCGTCGATTTTGGTGCACCCGTACTTCGCAGGGTCGAGGAGGGACGATGAGATGTGGATGTACATGTGTCCAGAAAACAAGGGGTGGGAGGATCCTAGGATGAAACCGGCCGCAGAGGATCTGGCTAGGCTTGGGTGTGAGCGAGTGGTTGTGTTTGCGGCTGAGAAGGATACTTTGTTCCAGTGTGGAAAGAACTATGCTGAGGAGCTTAAGAAGAGTGGGTGGGGTGGCAGCGTTGAAGTTGTTCAGAATTGGGGTATGGGACATTGCTTTCATCTTTACAAAACCCATCATCCCCAAGCTTCTCAATTGCTGCAAAAGATTGTCACCTTCATCCAACAGCACTAGCTTTCCACCTTTTTTACCAATATGGAAAATTTAATATTTAAACTATTAATTTGGTACAACTTATAAAAACATTATAACTTAAGATAAGCTGTGTCGATGTATTGTGTCAATGTAGCATGAGACATGCTTTTATTATAATAAAATTAAAAGGTCATGTTGGTAAGGTTTATTGTATCAAAGTCGTATCACTTTCACTGGATTTCTTCCAATTGATATTATCTTAAGTTCTATTTTTTTTTTAAATTTGCATAAATTATTAATTGGAGTGTTAAAAAAACCCTAACTTTATGCTTAGTCACCCTAATTTTTTAGACTATTCTTGCGTTTATAAATCTAGTTTGGCATTTTTTTAGTTTATGATCACGTATGTGCCATACTTAAGGAGTACTACCTCGATAAAATAAAAATATGAGTGAGAGAAATGGTGAAATTAAGAAAAAAAAGAAGAAGGATGGTTCGTGTTTGTTTTCTGTGGTTTTGAAGGGATGTCCGACAAAAAATTGTGAGAGAGGGTTGTTTTAACAGACCTCCAATTGCGAGATGAGATGGGACGAAAGCCAGCTGTCTAAGTATTTGTACGTCTTCGCATGACATAAATGTGCATGTGGCCTGATTTATTATCTGTTTTTTTTTAAGCCCACAATGGATTACTTTTTCTTATTTATGATTACTAATAAAGATAATTGTTTTTGGCAATTGTTTCATAATTTTTTTCACATGTTTTATTGTTGATTTTTATTAATACAAATTATTTTATGTTTTAAATTTTGTATTTGTTTTTTTATATTTTTTTTGGAAATATAATCATTATAAATTTATTAATATTTTTATTTTAATAATAATTAAAAATATGTGCGTGTCTGTAAGTACATGTGTTTCTCCTAATATAAGAATATAAATATTTTTTTGTCCATTATTACACTTTATAATATGTTGAAGAGCGGTGGAAGCAAATAATTGAGTAAGATATTAACATAAACAAATAGGTTTAAGAAATTTACACAATTATAAATGTGATCATAATAAATTATTTTCATTTTTAACAAAATTCTTAGTCGATTATGATTATGTCAATAATCAATTATAGTGAGTTATGTATGCAATTTTTTTCTTTCAAAGTTGCCATAGTGGCAATGCGTTACAAGATGGTAAAAGAACATATTTGATTATGACTATTAACATTGTGGTTAAAGAATGTGACATAATTGATTATACGGTATTTTATTGAAGAATAATCGATTATATTGAGGCCAATAATCTTTTATATGTTTTTCTTTTAATATAATTGTTTATGTCATTTATTAGAGAAAAATATATTTATTCTTTTTGTTTCGTTTGATGAGTGAAAGTCTCATTAAATGGTACACATGCAAATAATGTTTAAAATTAATGTTGTGCTTAACTAGAACCTTTATGAATTTATTCTTATCGTATAGAATGTTTTCTTTTTCATATTTACTAAGATCTCACATAACCTAAGTGACAAAAACATCAAAACTCAATAACATTATGAGAATCATAAAGACTAGGACCATGACCCAATTCAAGGAATGCTTAAGAAACCTTGATTTGTGACACCTTCCCTTTATCTAGGTTTCCTCTATTTTATTTAAAATTCTCAATTTTATGTTCTAAATTGAGCCTAATCCCTAAATATTTGCATATCTTCTACCTGAAATCAAACCATTCCAAGAATTTTCACTTGAAATCAAACCATCCCAAAAATTTCCACTTGAAATCAAATCATCTCAAGAATTTCCACTTTGAATTAAACCATTTAAAGAATTTTCACTAGGAATTAAACCATCTCAAGAATTTTCACTTGGAATCAAACAATTCTAAGAATTTCCACTTTGAATTAAGTTATCCCAAGAATTTTCATGCACCATGCAATGCCCGGGTATAATTACCACACACCTTGCATAGATATTAGCCATTGCCCGCACATAAACACTATACCCCTTTTGCCGAAACCATCTTGCAACCCACGACGCAAAACCACCAAACCTTGTGAAAAGCCACATATCGAACTTTTGCACTTCACAACTACTGTTAGCACTCCAATTTTGGTCAATTATCCTCTTTAAAAATTTAGTTTTAGTTTAAATAAATATTAGTTTATGTTTAATTAATTAGTTGTTATTGTTAGTCAAAAAAATAGTTTTAATTACAATGTTCTAAAAAGATATAGTTTGTCTTTTATTGTATTTAGTTTTGTTTCTTTAGAAGTTCCCTTTTTAATAAAATTTGTTTGCCATGATACCCTTTTAATTTGCTGAAATTTTATTTTGAACCCCTGACTTGTTTATGTTCTTATTTACGTATCAGTCCCTGCTTCCTTGTTCAACTAAAGTTTTCACCAACCCTTCTTTCAGCAAAACGCTCTATTTAACTTAAAGTGGTTGATCCCCTTGCTGCTGAATCATGAGAGAGTGACTCAATCACACGAAGAGAGACATACTTCCTAATGCACAATGAAGAATGATCTTGATGGGCACGAATCAGGAGCCTACTGTGCGAGCATAACCTGATGTAGAGGAAGGCCTACGCAGATACGGTAATCATGATGGATGGAGATGATTCAAAGATAAAAATGGAGTGAGAGCATGTCTGATCAAAGATGGACGAACGTGAGAGGATCAAAGCAAAATCAAGGACATTGAAAGGGGGTTCTCATTGTTGCGATTCTGGTTCGAGAACGAGGATTCTGGTTCGAGAAATGGCTTAGGTTTTTTCATCATTTTCTTATTTCTCTTTTTGGGGGTTTAAAAGGGGGCAAATTAGGTTTTATTCGGCAAGCCCTGGTAGTGCGCGAGAGAGAGACATGTTTAGAGTCTAGGGTTCGTGAGTTTACGTTTTTGATGGTGCGAGAGAGAAAAGGCAATTGTAAAAGGGGTTTCTCCATCTCTAATGAGCGCAAAGTAGCCTTTAGAGATTGAGTTTTCTCCTTAGCTCGCGGGTAGCTCTACTTGGCCTTTCATGAACACAAAGTAGCCGGGAAGTGTGCCAAGTGAGCCTCCTTCACCAATAGAATTTAGAACTCTTCTTATCTCGTGTACATTTTCTCTGATTCTCCAATGAAATACAGTTTGATGTTCGATTTCTTTTTCACGTTTCAGTTCTGATTTCAGTTCTCATTTTACAGTTTTCAATTGTTTGCTTGTTTAAGATTCACTTGCAATTTAAGTTTTTTGCCTTTAAATTCTACATTGCTTTTAAATTCCTTTATTGTTTTTAGTTTTATTTTAGCTCTGTGCTCTCAATCTAGTGTAGTGATCACGGGTTCATATGGTTCATAGTCTGCACAGTTAAGGTTTTCTTTTGGAAATCAAGTGACCCCAAAGTGGACACACAATATCGAGATGTCTTCTCGAGTGTAGATGGATTCTTGTTCACTCTCTACGATGGTTCCCAAATTCATGTTTATTTTGTATTACTTGTATTTATCTTTCTGAGTGTTAATTTCTAGTCTTAATACTTGAATAGATTGCTTTAATTTTGTGCTTTCTAGATTTGCTAGTGTTTTGGTTTCAGTTTAGTTTAGTTTAATTGATAAAATCTTGTGGTGTGTTTCATCCCTTGCATTTTGTTTTCACATTTTGCATCTACATTGCATTCATGTTTAAATTTCTTGTGGCTGCATAGTATTTTGAATTACTAGTTTGCATGCATATGAACCTGAATATGAGTTGATTGAGCTGCTATTGGAATCCTAACTCTATCATGCCACTCAAATTTCACGTGATTTTCGCAACTGCTGCATCTGTTGTTAATAGGTTTCATAGTAGATTCAATTATGCACCTGAATATGATCTGAGTTGGTTTATTACTGTCATTTGGATATATCACTTGCCCAAAGTTAACATTTGAATTGGCAGCTTAACATTGCATCCAAGTACCAACCTAGCATAATTGATTGGGTATGTGGTTGTGATGAGTGAATCCTAAAACTGTTCAAATATGAAATTTGTTCTACATTATTGATTGGGATTTATGGTGCTGAACTTGAACTTTGATTCTATATTGTCATAGATAAATTTCTGCTGCCAATTGGTTTTTCAAGTGCTCATTTTATTCCAAAAATTTGCTCTGGTTTTAGTAAACTTATTGCACCTGTGTTTTCAAATCCAAAATTCTGCATAAAAAATTTCATTTTTTCTAAGGATAATTTGGTTGAGTAGTTGTTGTTACGTGCTGGCTTAATGTGGCCACCTGGGTTCATGCACATTGAATTGATCTTGATGTTATTATGTGCTACTTTAATGCTGTCACAAATATGTTTTAAGCTAGTTAGCTATTGTTTTATTCTGGTTTAGTGCTCACATAATTCAAAGAATCTCATCCCGCTTAGCATCATTTTCTTATTTCCATTCATTCATCCATCTTAGTCATTATACATTATAACCACTGCCATTGCTTTTCCAGAAATTCATTTTCCATTCATCTATTTCAACAAATCTGCATTGCATTCAGGTGCATAATTTAAATATGGTTTTAGCATGCACTTTTGCAGTTTAAGTTCTGCTGCCAATATGGATTCACACACATCATCTTGGTCTTGTGTTAAACTCATTTTGCATTGTTCATGGTCTAATACAACAATAAGTGGTATCTAACATCTGCATCGCATGCCTCATCTTTTAGGTTCATCTTCATTCCATTTTAGATTCCATTATAGGTTTCTTGCATCTCATGCATATATTAATTAGGTTCATCTTGCATTTAGATTAGTTTAATTTAGACATTTAAATATTCACTTTATAGACAAATTTCAATATATGTAAAACCCGAGAAATTTAAATAATTAAATAAATAATTATTTAATAAATACGGGTAGTGGAAACCTTTATGACATTTAATGCTGAAGTTTATGATGTGGAAAAGTACTAGTTCAAATGGTTGAGAGTACTTGGTTATGTGAGAAGATTTGGGTTTGAGTCTTGTATATGTCATTTGCATGTTATTTTAATTGCTTATTAATTTTAAGAATGTTTGATTATAATGAGTGATAATACAATCCTAAATTTATAAGAGTTATCATGAAACATGAATTGGTTGAATTGGGTACTATGAAGAGCTGGAGATAGGTACTATGAACCTGGACGCAGACAAGAGGGTTAATGAAACATAATTAGACATTAAGGACCCAATCAAATTGCTGATTCAGACTTAATTTCGTTTTACCTTTTTTTAATTAGTTTTTAGGAGAATTCATGTGGCTGCCAACCAAGGAGTGAGTGAGTTGAGTGTTAGATGACTAGAAAAAGGTCTGAAGAGGGGGCATCAACATTGGAGCAAATAAGAACGATATTTGAGCAATTTTAGCGAGATTTCTAGGTAGGGGAAGTTGAGCATTCTTTTATTTGTGGTTTGATGCATAGTTTTGTTGTTTTCTCTCATTTTACTTTGGCTATTGAGTATGTAAAACCCTTTTACTTGTGGGTTGGTGGGTTCTTCTTGAACCTTTTGGGACGTGCGTGACCAATACATGTTGGTTTTACTGTGTGGCATTTTGATGAGTAGGTGTAGACAATGGATAAGGTTCCTTGGGGCTCGTTGTTTCAAGTCTAAGCGAGGAGTACAACTTCGTTTCCGTTCATATATCATAGTACCCTTTTTGCTGCCTTCTTTATTTTTTTTTTGTTCAGCTTGCTTCATTGGAATATGGATATGTGTTTTCTTCCTTTTTTCCTCTGGTTGCGGTTGTAGTACATGTAGTTTGTTCTTTTGAAATTTCTTATCGCATGCGCTTTGTTTTGCATTCTCATGATTAAAGTGCAGCGCCGTAGGTGGGGACGTGTATCTCGGGTGTTAAAGCATTTTGGTAACCATGCATGGGACTTTCTTCCTTACCTTTTTGTTTTTCTTTCCTATCTTTGCATCACACATTTCATCTTTCTGTGGGGAATCAAGGGCTTGCACTGGAATTTCCATAGTTTTCTTATGGGCACAACCTAAGCATGGGTCCTAGGTTTTACAGTAGTAAATTTTGGGTTTCAATGCTTTCACGTTAGTGTAGTAATCTCGAGTTGGTCTATAGATGGTTGTTCTCATGTTTTGCCACTCATGAATTAAAGTTTTGTGCCCCACTTTTAGTTAATGCTAAGTTGTGGTCTCTTTTCTTTTTACCACTTTTAAATTAAATGTTAAGGTTGGCTTTTTGGTGGTACCATGAACCCACACATAATATTACTTTTCTCTTTCCTTGAGTTTTGGGGTGGAAACCAAACATCAAAGCCTTGTCCTTTGGGTAGTAATTCTTTCGCTTGAAACCACACGTGAATTGGATTCCATTTTGATGTTTTGTAGCACATATTACATACACTAGAATTATATTACAAAGTGGGCTTGCAGGTTTTATATATATTATATTAATATTTATGTTATATAATAAATTAAAGTGCTTTACGTAAATGCATTTGGCTGTAGCAATTTACGTGGATTTGTATAGAAATATATATAACGTAAAGTAAAGAGATGAAAACTTATAATATATTAAGATATAATGTTTAATATCTACGTAAAGTTGGATGGGAACAATATAATGTTGATTGGTTCTTGGATTTGTTTCATGGTTTACGTTAAGATATTTGTGTTTTTATTTTCTTAATTGGATTACATGCATAATTTGGTTGCTGCCTTATAGATTCCTATAAGAATTGTGTATGTTTGGCTAAACTCAAGTGTTGGTATGATCTCAAATTGTGAATGCATGAGTGCGTATAAATGATTGGTGCATATGAATTATGATGATGTAATTTGAGGCATGTTGAACTGTAAAAATACGCAAGTAGGTATTCTGGATGTGTGCTTTGATGATTGGTGTGTCAGGATTGATTTTGTTGTACCTAAAACCAATAATTTTGTGTTACTGGTGTAGCGCCTAGCGGTAGGAGATTGGACCGTCAGGCGATAGCTACTAACAGACGGTCTAGACATAGACAGCACCAGGCGACGCGTGTGATGCGTCAGGCGATTTCGGGTGCAGCGCTAGATCGCGTGGAGGATTCTACACAGCTTGGATGGAGGTTTTGAGACGATGCTTTGCTGGAGGCCTAGTTACGAGTGCAACTTGTATTGGAGTAACACGAGGCCACTCGAGGTTGTGGCCTAATGGTTTTGGAAGTCTAGTGGAGTGTGCGAGATCGTGGCTCGTTCGGATGGGTTCCGGAAGATTGCCCTCCTCGGTGTTATCCGATTAGTTTGGTAGTCTTGAGACAAATACGGGTCGTGGTTCGTATTGGGGAACTCCACTTGGTGTCCCAGATTGTGGCATTGACAAATATATTCCCGCGTGTGGACTATTAGGTGGTGGCCTGTAGTCAGAGGGGCAAGTAGACACTCGTGGCAACAAAGATTGATTAATGTAATCATCAAAGGGTGTAGAATCAAGAGGCATACAAAGGTAATGATGAAGGCTGGGGTGTGAGACTTGGGGTCATTAGAAGTGTTTGGAATATTGAATGATTATTTGATATTTTTGTATATTGCAAATTTATTTTGTTAAGCTCACCCTATCTATGTGTGTTTGGCGATGATCATGTAACTCGTTACATGGAAGCTGATGTTGTAGGAGGTGTTGGTGAGACTTAGCATCAGAGTGGGGCAGCTTAGGGATATTTTTATTTCTACAGTTTTATATTTTTTTATTTGTAATCTGGATTTTTAATTTGGATTTGGAGATGTAAGGATTTGAATTAAATTTTTATGCTTTCAACATTTTCGCGCTTATAATAAAATTTTATTTTCCCGTGTTTTGGGAAATGTGTGGAATGAATGTTATATTTTTTATTTATATATTATTAATTTTATTTAAATAAGTAATATCCAGCTAGGATGTTACACTATACTTCATTAGGGGGAATTATTTGGGTTTTGTTTAACTCTTAAAAATGACTGAAAAAAAGTCAGTTAACAACTATTGTGCCATTCGATTCGCTCGTCAGAGACGCAACACCTGTCGACGTAACACCACCATGGATGGCACAATGACATCCCACTGCCAACAAAGCACCATGCAAAACTTTGTCACTAGACATCGAACTTCCACCATGCGAAAAGCGAAACACCTCTACTGGATCGAACCTCCACAATGAGCCACCATCAATCTTTGTGTTGCAACATACTAGAAAAACGAATGAGTCGCGGAGAAACGCTTACAAGCCACCGCGAGCTTAGATCTTTCCACCCACGACTAGATCGAACTAGAAAAGCACTACAACACCACCAACAACTTTCATCGAAGCAGATCTGTAAATCGTAAGCACTTCCTCCACGCACATGCCAAAAATCGTGACTCACACATATCAGATCTCCATCGTAAATCACTCATTGGGCCACAAGCAACAACCGTGACTTTCTGCGCAGATCAGGAGCATCTCAACACACGCAAACTGCACTGCACAACTCACTGTCCAAGAACCCGACTACAAATTCATCGCTAACACGATGCCGACAATCATCCTTCCATAAAATTTATCATTGCAACTTCAACAACCAAGGGTGATTCTTTAAGAATAAAGAATTAATCTTTTCTGATGCGGAAGATCAGACTAAGCTACAACTACATAGCATACTAAGAAAAATCCTTCCAAACCATAACTCTAATACCACTTACTAGAAAAAGTGCATCATCAATTAAAAACATTACGCGTCATCATGAAAATAAAATAAAATCAATCATCTAATTATCAATATCCTTTTCTTTTGGTTGTAATAATCAAAAGATACACGTAGACGATTTTATTTTAACCGAAAACACAATATAAATATATAAAATATTATCATAAAGATATAAGTAAAAAAGAAGAAGATTACTTATGATCAATCACGATAATGACTCTAATATCAACTAGTAGAAGTAGAACTGAAATTAAACTTTGAGTTTATCATGTTAATTATCAGAATTAAAATCCAAAGTATATCTAACTTCATAATGATCATAAAGAATGGAGTGGTTTAGCCTGGCAGATAAAGAATACTCTCAACCAGTTATATTTTTTCATTATTGTTAGGTCTATAGAGGGAATTTCATTGGAGAGAACAAACACTAATAAGATCTAAACCCAACCACATAAGACATTAACACCACTCTCAACCTAAAACCTTTAACACAATGAGTTTATGGATCTTTATCCTTATATAATGCTTCACTTTCTCATTTCTAATCAATGTGGGACTTAGACTCACACTTCAATTCCTAACCATTATAAAATATAATTATCCTCTATTTACCACCTTTAAGATATATGACTATACAAATACTTTAATACTATTCGATCACTTTTAATTTAGCATAAGATATCCTTAATAATTTTAATATATAATTATTTATATATAACATCAATGTTAAGATCAACATTATCAACTTTATATATCAAATTTTATATATGCGTGAAAAATTAAAGTTATTTGTTTTTGTTTTCTTTTCATTTCTTTATTTACAATATGTGATTATAAACATATTAAATTTAAAATTCGGAAATTAGTTACATGTATTATTGTAAGAATTAGATAAGGTTGTATCGTACGTTATATTAAATACAAAAATCTTTTCTTCGTGACATCAATCAAATAATGTAGCGATTTGGTGGGATTTTTTGTTTGGATTGTTGGTCTTTCTAATCACAATTATTTAGAGTTGGTGTTAACAGTATTGTTAATCTTGTAAGTTATACAGATTATAAATACCGAGTAAAAGTTGAAAAAAAAGTATGTACGTTAACTCACAAATTTTAAAAGTTAAAATTATGTTATCATTTTAAATTTAAAATTTAGTTATAGTTGGAGTAGGTCCAACCGATATTATCTCTTAATTTAAAATTTAAATATATTTTATATAGCAACACTAAATTTGATAAGCAAGAAAATAATATTTCTCATAATTTTGTCTGCTTTTCAATTTTAAAATTTGAATACATTATTTTGTAAAATTTGATAAGCAAGAAAATAATATAAATTATTATGCAACAAAGAACAAGGTAGAGTTTTCTATCAATGTTAGCATCAAAACAACTCAATTGATGAGGAAGAAAAAAAAAAACAAGGGTGGTAATGGTATGACCATAGAGGGGTTAAGCAGAAGAGGAACACTCATGGTGGAGGTTGTCATTAAAGTTGTAAAAATTGTAAGATGAATATCCGACGGTGGAAGAAATATAAAATAAAAATAGAAGAGTTTGTGACGTTTTACCATTTTTATTAAGGTCGGTTTAATAATTGATTTAATTCACTCTAATTAGATCTTTAAGTAATATTTGACTTTGATTCTACATTGATTATATAGTTTAACGAATATGAAATCGACTTTTTACGTTAGTTAAGAACTTAAATAAGATTCCACATCAATTAAACTACATTAATGTAGAATATCATTTTAAACCTTTGAATTGGACCCCTTAGTATGTTTTCTAGAGCTTGCAGAAGTATTTTCCCTTTCCCTTTCCTCTTTCCGCCTTTCACATCGATTTCACAAATGGCTACCTGTACCTGAATGAATCTCGGACTAACAATTTAATGAAATGGTTGTAGCAGGGATAAAAATGTTTCTCAAAATTAAATGCATTTTTTTTTAATATAATGATAATAAATTCATTTTATAAGTATATCATTTTGAAAAGAAGTTTAATTTTTTTATACCAATCAAATCATTCATATTCTTTTTTTTTTTTACTTTTCATTCTTTTATTGAAGCAATCTCACTTTCACTCTCTTTCTCTTTCTTTAATTTTCTTTCTCTTAGATGGAGAATATAATAAATAAGGAGAAAGAAAATAAAAGTGAGAAATACAATTATTTAAATAAAAAACAAGTGAAAAGTGAAAAAAATAAAAATAAAAGGTGAAAAGTATGAAGTTGATTAAGTTGATTTGTATATTAAAATATTTAGTATTCTCGGAAATTCTATAGATGATCTCAAGTTGATGTTCAATAATATAGCTAATGAGAGATTCATGCAAGTCTCATGCTAATAAGAACACGATAAAGTATGAGTATAGAATAATATGTAAGATTAAGTAAGTACTTAATGTGAAAACGCATTGTATTTAAAGGGAGGTGTGGATGGTTAAGCCAATTAATTGGTAATGTCATTAATTGACATATTATGCCTTAATAATATATTACAGTCTGTTTAGTTTATTATTTTATCAATTATCTTAATAATTATGTTTTTAATTTTTCAACTTATATGTAAAATTAGGATTCGTCCCTTTATCAAATTTTGATAATTTTATCTTCAATTTTTAAAAATAAATAAATATAACTATTTTAACTTAACGACAAGTTAACTTTTTTGGGTTAAACGGTTTCTCAAGCGTACATTTAAACTGAAATGTATCAAAACGGTCCAAACCTCATAAATATCATCCTAAAATGATTTAGACATATCAAAAAAATATAATGCACTTGGATTAGAATGACCATATTAATTAATTGTTAAAAGTTTGCCGACTAAAATTTATCAAACTTAGAAATAGAAATAATTTTAATTTTGTGTCTAAATTTAAGACTAAAAACATATTTATTAAATATTTAATCTATAAGACTCTTACTTTTAGCCTTAATGTTTTAGGGCCTAGCCCCATCTGTTGGGCCTAAGGGCCAACTTATAGGGTGCCCCCAAAGGCTTACTTTTAGCCTCTTGGCTTTCCATTCTGCTTCCTTTACCAAAAACAACAACCTTACTTCTCTCATTTTCTCTCAAACAGTGCTCTGCTAGGGTTTGGAGCTCATTCATATTCAAGTTAGCTCAACCTCATTTTATGCTCCACGTAAGTTGTTCTTCAGCTCATACTCTTTTTTCTCCAGTTGTTTTTTTGTGGTTCCTGTTAGGGTTCACTGTAGTAAACCCGTTCTCATTTTGTGCCATTGTTCTCAACTCCTAAGGCTACTCCAGGAGTTGTTGGGTTTGTTGGCTTAGGTGTCAGAGTCTTTTGGCTAGCATTTTCCAAGTAAGGGAAGCTAGGGTTTTGTTTGTTCTTCGGTTTTTTGATGGCTTGGATCTGGTTTCGTGATAGTGTGGCTTATTTAATGTTGTGATTGCTTGAGAAATGCTAAAACTTTGTTTGGTTGTGAATACCTGGTTGTTGCACGCGTGAACAGTGGAGGAACCTGATATTTTCGCCCAGGCGAGCGAGTCTCGCTCAGGCGAGAGTACCAGAAGTTCTCCCTGGGACTTGCGCAAGGTGTCGCTCAGGCGATAAGCTCCTGTTTTGAGCGAGATCCCATCTCGCTCAAGCAAGGAGGTCTCACCTAAGCGAGAGAATGCGAAGGCCACTGTTCCCACTTTTCGAGCTCTCGCCTAGGCAAAAGGAGCTCGCCTGAGCGAGGCCTTTTAGCCTGAGCGAGAATTGGGTGAGAATGTGCTCATGTGTTATTTTCTCCTCTGTTCTTGGATGATTGTCACATATTTGATTGGATTACTATGTTAAAGCATGAATTAAGTAATTTTGCATGTATTAAATGGTTTATGGGTTGGAATTTATGATCTTGGTATGGAACATGAATGGATGGTTGGTTATAAATGTTGGCATGGAATTGGTATGCATGATAATTTTATGCTTGGTTGGTGAGACATGATTTTGGTGTGGTTTAGGACGTAATTCCATGAATCTCTAGGTGGGATCTTATGGTGGTGCCTCATTGGTCAGAACGTAATTCCACGATGGTTTCATGGTGGTGCCTCATGGTCAAGACGTAATTCCATGACCCCTGTTAGTGGGAGCTCATGGTGGTGCCTCATGATTACGACGTAATTCCATGAAGGTTCGTGGTGGTGCCTCATTATATAATTTAGTAAGGATTCAAGTAAGGATTGCATCCTAACACTCAAAAGAGTCATTTAGTCTCATGTAGAGCGTACTGACTCAAGTGGTGAGAGTAGCAAGAGGCCTTAGTCTTTGGTAGGATAATGGCCTTAGATGCTTGAAGGCTAACCTTGTGCGTAGTACGGTGAAACCCATTGGCAATTGGCTCTGCAGAGTAGTAGAGGCCACCACAAGTGCAAGCATCCAATAAATTCGACTGATTATATGTATCCGGATAATTGAGTCTTAGTGTCTTGTTTGTTGGTCATCACATGCTTGATTGATGTATGTATCTTTGGCTATAAAATTGTATGCAATTGTATAATAAAACATTTTTCCACTCTAGCTTACCCTTATGTTTGTTTGTATGTTCTATGTGTGGTTTTTCTCCTTTTGCGATGATCATCAATTTATTAATGTGAGCAAATGCGAGAACTCCTCGTGGTCATCAGGGTGATGGAGATTCCACTACTTAGCTTGTCTTGGGTCGAATCCCGCCTTTTCGAGTTCTCTTTTAGGGTTGTAGCCGATGTATTGCCTTGCTCTTTGAGAATTTATTTTGAATATTGTCGAACTATTATTTTGTCTTGTTAATGGCATCGTGGTGTGCCTTAGTATTTCCCTCTAAGTATTCTTGGATAACTATAAGGAACATTAATGTTCCGCAACTTTGCTCTTATTATTATACTATGTGATGTTTCATTTAATTATGTTATTATTTAAATGAGACGTTACATAATGTAATATGTAATATAACATATAATGTTGGTTGATGTGCAAATATTATATGCATTTAAGGGAAATATTTGCAGGAATATTATTATTTATTTAATTTATTTAGTTTAGATTATAGGGGAGAGGAACATTTAGAAAAACAAAATTGAAAAATAAAAAATTATAGTTAAAATGTACTTTAAGTATAAATTATGGTTAAAATACTTTTTAAATTGAAATAAATAAATTATCATACAATTTAACAAATAAAAAATTATATTATAAAATAATAACATATTGAAATAAATAAGTGTATAAAATATTAAATTTTAAATAATTTTATTTATTTTAATTATTTATCCATAAAATATAATTATTACTAGAATATTCACTATATTTTATTATAGTACAAAAATTTATTATAAACCTCATTCTTAGTCATGTATCTGAAATACTTCGAATATGTAAGTGGTCCTTTGTAACATTAACCTTCTAAATCTCTAGCTAGCCATGCTTGTAGTAGTAACAAGAACTTACCCAATCCCAAATTTCTAAGAGAGTGGAAGTCGGAGTTGTAAATTGCCACCTTTATCGTATATAAATACTAGAATCCCCTAAGCAAGTACACAAACTACGATAAGAGAATGAGCTCGTGCTATAAAGGGCGGAGGAGGCCCACAATCATACAAATGCAATGTAGGAAGAGCAAGAGCAGATATGAAGACATGTAGAAGAGGTGCAGTGATGAATGGACACCACACTATGCGAGTAAGAGGCCATACATGGGCCATTGAAAACCTTCTCCAACAAATGAGAAATAGGGGCGAGCGAGAAATGGGTCATCGTCAAGACCTCCCTAGTTTGGAGGAGGGACACCCTTTCTCTTAGGAAATCATGAGGGAAGAGGTCCCCCCACAGTTCATCATCCCAAAAATGACTCTGTTTACAAGGAACACCAACCCTTAAGGCGTGTTCTTATGGACATAATTACTATGGTTAATGAATAGAGAGCGATGATTTATGAGAGAGAATGATGTTCATTTTGAAAGAAAGGAAAGGAATGATAGGCGATGAATTGCAAGATTATATTGTATTTTCGATCTCGTCTTTTTGAAGAGATTTGCGAAATAACTTTATCATTATACCACTCCGCCCTCCTTATTATATTGGAAAATATAACATCTCCGCTGCTGAAACTACACCTCATGGGCTAGAGGTCTGCATAAAGAACAAGATTCCTGATGCATAATAGGATTCCTGATACATAATAGGAGAAATTCCTAACTTTGTTTGAATTTCAAATTGCTTGACTGTGTGAAACATGTTGTTGAGCCTCTTGAATGAACCATTCAATGGCATTAAGAAGGTAGTTGGTTTCTTATATTAGAAGAGGTGGGAAGAACGAACGTTCTCCCCTAGCAGAGAGAGTTACATTTGTTAGTGCTCGTTAGAGGTGAGTTTTCTAATGTGCCTCAACCATGTACTTCACTTCCATTTGATGTTTCTTTCACTCTACTTCCTTTCCCTTCTATATTGGTATGTTCTATGTTCCATAACACACCGAACTCGTTAGACGTGAGTTTTCTAATGTGCCCTAGCCCTGTACTTCACTTCCATTTGATGTTTCATTCATTCTACTTCCTTTCCCTTCTATATTGGTATGTTTTATGTTCCATAGCACACCCAAGCTTTGCAAAATTACTGTACCATTCTGCCATTGATGCTCCTTGATGGAGATACATGGAGATAGCAACATGTATGAAGAAGTAATGGAACAAACACACTAAACTTGTATCCGATTCCAACTTCTTCCTTTTTCTCCACTTACCAGGTTCCATTTTTGATGTATTTGGTTCCAAGGGCTTGAATTTTTTATCTAGATCTGTGTTTCGTGTATCCGATTCCAACAGTTTCTTCATTTTCATTTTTTATTGATGTTAGGTTGTGGTAGGAATTTGGTGCTATTTTGAAATACTTTACAACACTGTTGAAGGAGGACGACACTTGTTCCCATCGTAGACGTGGCTGGTGACCCTTGTTGCTCTCATCGGTGTCAACCATGGAGGTGGTGATGCAATGGTGAGCTTTTTTCGTGGTATAAGCTGGTGTAGTGGTTGGTTTATGGTGGTGCATGGCTTCATACTTCAATTTCATGTAAACCATCTAAACCCATGTTCACATATGCTTGGTTTTGTATGTTTCTTCGTGGAAGGAGGTGGTGGACGTGTTGTTTGCACGTGGTTCCTTGGTTCAATTATTATAGTGGTGTTGTTGGTATATGGTGCTGCGTGAAACTGGTAGGGCAAATTCCTTCACCATAATTTGTAAATGAAATATGATGTTAATGTATGAAAGTAGCGTGTCATTGAGGAATTTTTTTTAATATCTTATGAAAATCAATTTCAAACTTGAATAATTAGTTTGATTCTAGTGTCAAAAACGTTACAAAAATATGAATGAAAAGGGAGAAAACTAATAGTTGTGAGCCTATTTCCACAGAAGGTCATGCATGATATTAATGGTGTGATTGGTGTTGTTTTGTATATCTAAGGTGATATCACTTGTTGGTGTTTGTTGTTATTCGAAGGAGGTGCTTCCTGGATTTGCTTTGTTCGTGTTATTAGACCTCTTCACTTTGGTGGTGTTATCTGACCAGGTAAGTTATAAGTTATATGTTATTCATTTTTTATGGTAAAATGTATTGTATGATATTAGTATGATTTTTATAAGTTCTATGTTATTAATCTTCTATAGTAAAAAGTATTGTATGAGATTAGTATATATGATTTTTGGATGAGTTTGATAAGAAATTTATCTTGTTTTGATATGTTATAAAATAATTTTATTTTTTGATTCAGTTTTGTTTCTATTTCTTTTATCTATTTCTATGTTATCTGCTTATATTTTTTATATCGATAATTTAGATGGAAGAGGAATTACATGTGTCATTTTTTGATGTTCAAGACGTAGTAGATGATGTTATCGGTGCAGACTTTAATATAGTCGCACACTTACACCGACGATTACAATTACACACAATGATACCTGAACTAACAATGTTATGCATTGTTGTGCATGCGTTGAATATATTGAATATATATTCTACTTCAAGAAATAGTAGGGATTGTATCCCATACAAAGACCAACACCGAAAAAAGTTGATATCTTACCTAGTACATACAAATCGATGTCGTGACATTATTCAGATGGGACCAGAGGCATTTAATAACTTATGTCATCGCTTAAGGGCAAGTGGGTTAGTGAAAGATGCTATAAGGTGCATATTGGAGGAACAAGTTGCTAAGTTTCTACACATCATTGGGCATAATGTCAAGAATCATAGTGTGGGATTTTTCTTCTATCGTTTTGGCTCAACGATTAGCAGACATTTTCATAATGTCTTGGATGCAATCTTGAGTTTGGAGTTAGAGTTTTTGATTCAACCGCCTAGGACAGAGGTGAAAAATCATGTCTTGAACGATAGCCGATTCTACCCGTATTTCAAGGTAACACTGGCCATAATAATTTTTTGTTGTTACCGGTACTTATAGATTTTAAAGAGTCTTTATTTACAATTTTTATTTTATTCAAATAGGATTGTTTTGGGCCATAGATGGAACTCATGTTCGAGTAAGGGTTCCTTTATCTGAAGCTCTCAAGTACTGAGGTAGGAAGGACTAGCCAACATAAAAGGTCTTCGTCGCATGTGATTTTGATATGAAGTTCACTTATGTACTAGCTGGATGGGAGGGGACAACATCTGATTCAAGAATATTGAAAGATGCTCTTGTTAGAGATGATCCTTTCATCATACTCGAAGGTTAGTTTTTCATTTCGTTTATTATTTGAAGTTTAGGTCATCCATCAGTGATAACTTAATAGTTATCATAATTGTATGCAAATACTGTCCCGGGGATGCTGGTTTTATGCTGAAGAAGTCAATAATGATTCTTTATAGAGGTGTAAGATATCATCTAAAAGAGTATGCACGAAGAGGGCCACAAAATCCTCGTAAATTGTTTAATCGTCGACATTCATGTTTAAGAAACGTCATTGAGAGAACATTTGGTGTTCTGAAGAAAAGATTTCCTATCATAGAAAGTTGAATTGAGCCATATTACGTGTTGGAGACAACGACGGACATAATTTTAGCATGTTGTATCCTTCAGAATTTGTTACGTGGTTTTGATAATGATGAATCTTTAACTGATGAGGTTGATCGAGAATTAAAGGAACATTTTGATGATGCAATAAATGGTCAAGTTGACCGTGATGATGATTATAAGATTGGGTGTAATATTAGGGATGATATAGCAAATCAAATGTGGCTTGATTACCAAAAATTATCTCTATATACTTAATTAAGCACGTTTAGAATGACTTTATTAAATAAATATTTTAATGATATTTAATTATTATATTAATATGAATGTTTTAATTAATGTTTGTCCTAGGTATTATCATATGAATACCAGAAAGAAAGTAGTTGTCGCTTCGGCTACGACTACTCAAGAGTTCACCAAATGGAGTGAGGAAATGGATGAAAAGTTACTAAATGCAATGATAGATGAATCCTGGTTAGGCAACAAGATTGACAACAGTTGGACCAGACAAGCATATAGTAACATGGTTCACCACCTTCACCAAATGGGGTTTGATGCAGTAACAAAAAATAATGTCAAGAATAGACAAAAAGTCTTGAAAGAGAGATGGTGCAATGCGCATGATTTATTCTCTTCACTTAATGGATTTGCATGGAATTCAATCTCAAAGCGCTTTGAAGCAGAGGAAGAAGTATGGTTCGATCTAATAAAAGTAATTGAAAAGAATTACAAAATAATGATTTTTTGGGTCTAAATAATTATTTGTATTTATTGTCATTCATTTTAATTTCAAGCAAAGCCTACAATAGCTAAATGGAAGGTTACTACTATTAGGCACCATGACCTCATGGAGGAATTATGGGGAGCAGATCGATTGACAAGGGTTAGGGTACGCACAACACATCAAGCACGACGTAAGCGACAACAACAGACGTTTTGAGGTTCTAAAAGAAAAGCACCAATAGTTGATTCCATGGACTTACAGTTTGAGAAACTCACTACTAAGCTATATGGGTTCATGGATGTCATGGGATCGGGAAACTCCTATTTCGAAAAGATATCATCTACAACAGAAAGGCAGATTGTCACAATTGAGAAGCGCAATGACATACTTATTGAGCAAGTTGCCATGATGTGCCGCATGACAAATTTCCAATACTCAAAAAGTGACATATGGGAGATGTTAGCCGACATGAACATACATGAAGAAAATCTAAAGGAATAATGTTATGATTTCCTCTGCACAAATCCAGTTTATACGAAACGACTCATGGGTCTACCTTCGGGTCTCCGTTGGAATAAGTTACTGAAGATGATGATAGGGACTACTTGACTTTGTTTTTTTCTTTTTTTAATTCAAGACTTTGTTTTTAATTCATGACTATTTTTTCTTAATTTTGTATGAAAACTTGTATGACGTTCTATGTTAATTGCTTTATTATGTGCACTTTCCCATTTGCATTTACTTTTATAATTCAATTACTATTAATGATATATGTTATTATCATTGATGTTTTGAAGTTTTATCAATATAGAGTCTTCGTCAACAAAATCTAAGAGGAGTAAGGGAAAAATATAGCAAACACACTAATCCTCCTCAGAGGACATTGTGATCCGTGGAAGATGTTCTAGATCAAAGATGTTTCTTCAACTGTTGTGATCAAATGGTTAACTATAGAAGAGACTTCTACATAAGGAGAGTAGTAGAACCTAAAATTATGAATTTCCAATCTTTTGAAACATCAGGGCTTTATTTTCATCATCACCTTGCGTTCCAAGGCATCTTGGACTTTGTTTCTTTGAATTTTCCACACTATGTTGATCTCATCAAAGTGTTCTATTTAAACCTGAAGGTATATGTCAATGGATACTTGTTAAGTAAGGTTAATAAGAAGAAAATTAAAGTCAAACCTAATGATTGGTTTAATATCGCACATCTCATGTATCAGGGTAAAAAATTATCGTATCCAAACATACCAGAATATCTCTCCTATGAGCGTCAAATGGCATTGGATATTATGGTTAGACCGGATCTCGAAGGTGAAATTGTAAAAATAGTAAGATCTTTAAACATAAATTATAGACTCCTCCATTTTATGGTGGTCCATTGGTTGACTCTTCGTCCAGCTAATTTTGCAAAAGTCTTGAAAGAAGACATTTTTATGATATGGGCTCTCAAAAATAAAATTTATGTTAATTGGCCACATCATATAATGCAAACAATGCTAAAAAGCAAAGGCGATGATGCACCTCTTCCATATGGAATTTTGATAACCAGAATCATGCAATACAATGGAGTGGACCTTTTTGTTGAGGTTAGCACAACAATTGGATTGAGATAAAAATTCTCAACAAATTCTTTGAAGAAGCTTAACATTGTTAATGTAAATGGTGTATGGCAGCATGTTCACACAATTGAACCGAATCAGGTACCACCACAAAGTCCTTTGCATGAAGAATGCATGGATTAAAATGCATGGGGGGGGGGGGGGGGTTTTTGACACGCATATTAGAATGCATGGATTAGAACACATGGATGGAAGAATACAACAAATTGAGGAAAATGTACACCGAGTGGAACAAAATGTGCACTGCATTGAAGAAAATTTATCGCATTTAACCCTGGACATGAACAAGCGTTATGATGAAGTGAATTTCAATGTCAATGAAATCCTTCACAAACTGGAAGACATTCAAAACTCTTTCAAATAAGTTGTTCTCTTGAACTGAACCTATTCAATTATATAATTCAATTAAATCAAATTAATATAATCTTAGTTTAATTACTCGGATGGTACCCCTTTAATAAGAGTGTGTCAATTTGGTACAACAGGGAAAAAAGTGTCAATTGCGTCCCCACTTTTGAAAAAGTGCCTCAATTAGGTTCCTTTCAGAAAAAAAATAATTAATGTCGTTAATGATACATCATGTGTCACTCTCTGGGTTTTTTAATTTTTTCTAATTTTTTTATTCTTTTTGCAAAAAACAATTTGATGCCATGTGTTAAGTCCCTGTTGTGACACATGACAATGTCAGTGCCACGTGGCAGGATAATGCCACGTGTGACAAATGTCATTGTACTAATTTCAATTTAGTACACATATATATCTGATTGTTTCAATTTAGTATATACTTTTGTGTCTTTGGTTCAATTTTGTCCCATTTTTTTAATAATTGAAGTATATTTTTTTAATTCATTTTTTTATAAGATTAAAATTAATTAAGTATAAATATTTTTACAAAATCAAGTACTTATATTTATATTAAAATTTAGTGGTCAAATAATATATTGACAAGATATGGATTAATAATATACAATAGCGTAATATGCTAAAAATTCATTTTTAATAAAAAAAATATTAGTATAACATTTATACAAATAATAGATTTGGTCTTGAATTGGAGATACAATATTGCTCTATTTTGAAAAAAAAAATGGATGACTATATTGTTCTATTAGTATAACATTTTTTATCACTAAATTTTAATGTAAATATCAGTACTTAATGTTGTAAAAATATCTATACTTAATTACTTTTAATCTTATGAAAAAGTGAATTAAAAAATGTACTTCAATTATTAAATAAAATTGGGAAAAAATTGAACCAAAGACACAAAAATGGGGACTAAATTGAAATAGTGTGGTATATGAGTACTAAATTGAAATCATTACAATGACATTTGTCACACGTGACATTATCCTGCCACGTGGCACTAACATTGCCACGTGTCACAACAGGGACTTGACACGTGGCAACAAATTTTTTTTAAATAACAAAAAAACATTAAAAAAACCAAAGAGTGACACGTGGCATGCCATTAACAGCGTTAATTAATTTTTTTTCTGAAAGGGACCTAATTGAGGCACGTTTTCAAAAGTGAGGACGCAATTGATATTTTTTTTACTGTAGGTACCAAATTGACACACTCATACCAAAGTGGGTAGCATCCGAGTAATTAAACTTATAATCTTCTATCATGTTTTAATCATTTGTTTATATTTGGTCTTATTTGTGTTAAACTTATATGGATTCCAAAATATTAGAGTTACTACAGGAATGACTTGCTCTTGAAAGACGAATGAATGTCGTTATTAATATTGTACTACTTATAATATTGTACATTCTGATGTTTGCACTTCTTTATATATTATATGACATTTGTAGTTGACCTTTTAGTAATGATGTGATTAAAAAATATTTTTTTAATCTGTTTTAATGAACAAAATTTAAATATTTTATTTTTCACTTCAAATACATTATAATATTTATTTTTTTCAATTAATAAATATTTTTAATATTTTAATTTATGAACTAAAAAATTCAAAATTAATTACAATTTATCTAATTATCATTTATACTACATTTAACATCAAGGGCAATTTGGTAATCTAACTTTTTCATAAATTAAATTTTATTTTTTGTTACTCACATCACTCAAATCCTGCACAAACTTTCACAAAATTTACTCTTAAAATCCACTCTACCATCACCTCCAAATCCCTTAGAAAAATAACAAATTCCACCATCAAATCAACTCAAATTAATCCTCTCCCTCTCCCTCAAATATTTTCGCTCATAAGAACACACCCTTAGTGTTTCCTAAAGGTGCTTAGGGCCTAGATTATGATCTTTGGTGGGAGCCCGACATTGTTTTTAACGGAGGTACGAACCTGAGCATAAACCCATATCAAGGTCGACGAAGTAATGAGGCACAAAAGGCGCCAAGGAGAAAAGGAAGGGTAACGAAGCCAGAATCCGACAACCTCGGTTAACAGGTGAGGATCAAGGGGTTCCTCAACTCCTTGGGTGAAGATTCACACCCTATGTCGCCCATAAGCATGGTTTTACCAAGTCATCAAGGGGCTACGAAGGAAGGAACATCGTTTCACTCCCGACTATAGAGACGAAGCCAAAGATTCTTGTAGACAAGGAGTTCGCCAAGCACCTCAGCTTGCTTGCAAAAACCACTAGGCTACTAAGTAGAGCTCTACAGGCGTGGTGTGAGTTCCACCAGACATACGAGCATGACACAAAATAGTGTTTTACCCATACTGATCAACTGCTAAGGCTCAAGGAGAGAGGCTACTTGTAGAAATATACACTCGGTAAAACGCAGCAAGAGAGGAAGGAGAAGGGGCATGAAGACGAGTCGAGCCACGAGGCCCCAATTTTGGGTGAACTGAATACGATAGCTAAGAGGTTCGCAAGGGAGGCAAGTCGACTAAAAGAAGGAAGTGATACTATCGAAGCATAATGACAACAAGCATTGCCAAAGGGCGACAACCTCTGTCCAATATCACCTTTTCATACCCAGATCGCCCTGATGTTCTTTGACACAAAGATGGCCCAATCATATTGTCTTTTATCACCATGGGAAGGCAGGTACATCGACTACTCATAGATCAAGGGAGCTCCATTGACGTCATGTTATAGGACGCGTTTATTGGTCTCCAAGTCTCGATGGGTCAATTACGTCCTTTCAATGGAGTCCTAGTGGGATTCTCAGGTGAACAAGTAGAGGTGTGGGGCTGTGTGGACCTCCAAACAACATTCATTGACGGTAGGGTGTCAAGAACCATCGTGATCCGATATGTCGGGGTGAAAACACCTTCCTCATACAACATGTTGTTGGGTCGTCCTTCGGTTAACTAATTGGAGTTAATGGTCTCCATAATACACCTAAAGATGAAAGTAAATTAGAAAACAATTAGAAAGTGCTATGAAAGAAGCTTGAAAACAAGAAAGAGCGCATACACCATAGCCACCTTGGTTTACAACAATACTATTGAGTTGGACCTATGAGTTGGATACGAGGACAAAAGGCCTTAGCCTGTTGGCAAGATCAAGGAAATCAACCCAGTGGTGCGCAAAAAAGTAAGAGTATGAGGCGAACTTCTTTCAATTGAACACGGTGCTTGACCGAGGTCCTCCAAGAGAACAAGCAATCCTTTGCCTGACACCCTGTGGATATAATTTGCATTGACCCGGATTTCATGTGCCACGGGTTGAATTGGACCCCAGCACTAAGCCAAGGGTATAACGGAGGAGGAAGATGTCAGCAGATAAATTGAAAGTAGTCAGAGAGGAAAAGAGGAAATTACTTGTTGCCAACCACACCAAAAAATTTAGTACTCTGAATGGCTCTCCAATATGGAGATGGTCAAAAAGGAAAACGAGAAATGGAGGAAGTGTGTGCACTTCACCAACTTGAACAACGTTTTCCCCAAGGACTCCTATCCTCTTCCCAACATTGATACCTTAGTGGACAATGCATCAGATTGCGGCCTACTTAACATTATTGACGTGTATTCCGGATACAACCAAATATGCATGCATCTAATGGATCAATAGGAAACGACCTTCATGGGAGAGGTAGTGAACTATTGCTACAAGATCATGCTATTCATACTGAAAAATACAGGGGTGACTTACTAGAGACTCATGGACCAAATATTAAAGCCATTGTTAGGTAAAAAGATGTCGGCTTATGTCGACGACATCATGGTAGTGTCACCAAATGACCGAGGACATCGAGACGACTTGAATGAGCTCTTCATCACCATAAATAAATAAATAAATATGGTTTAGAGCTTAATCCGAAAAAAATGTGTGTTCGGTGTAAGGGCGGGTAAATTCCTAGGCTTCTTACTTACATAGAGGGGAATCGAGGCCAACCCCGATAAGAGCACATCTATAATGAACATGCTAGGTTGACAAGGCGCATGGTGTAACGTCCTAGCCGGAAATTACTTATAAAATAAATAAAAACAATATTTATTTGAACAACCTCATTTATTAGGAACAATTTCCCAACCGCGGGAATAAATTTAAATTCAAAGTCCAACGCGCCAAATCAATTAATCATACCGCGCGGCAAAATCGAAATGTAATATAGGTGTCGATAAAATTTATTACATCAAATCCATATCATGACAAAATAAAAATCAGTAAAACTCCCAATGGTCCCCTCTCCGTGTCTATGTCTCAAGCTGCCCACCTGCATCAACATCTGCTCCAATGTAACAAGTTACATGATCATCGCCACACACATACAGATAGGGTGAGCTCATTTAAATGAAATCAAACAATATATTAATAACTACCACAATAACAAATTTAAAACCGGTTAGCACACTTCCCTTTTCTTTTACTCTTTCATACCCTACACCTATCTTTAGACGTCTATCATCTCTATACCCTTTAGGTGAAATCTATGATCGATCTTTGCTGCACAAGTGTCTACTCGCCCCTCCGACTATAGATCACCACCTGATAGTCCACACGTGCGAATAACTTTGCCACAACATCTCACAGTGACACCAAGTGGAATTCCCCAAAATAAACCTAAGTTTGTAGTTGTTTCCAGACTACCAAAGCTCTATCAGAATCCATTTAAGAGGGCAATCATCTGAAACCTCACCGTACGAGCAACAACCCGCACACCCCACTGGACTTTCTAAACCACCAGGCTACAACCTAGAGTGGTCACGTGTTACCCCAATACAAGATACACTCGTAACTGGGCCCCCAGCCAAAGCATCGCATCATAACATTCCCTAAAGTGGTGTAGAGAACCTTCCTTGCGCACCATCATTGGGCCAAAACCGCCTGGTGCGCATCTCACGCCGCTAGGCGGAACTTAGCTCTAGACCGCCTGGCGGGCATCACACACCGCCAAGTGCCACGCGCTCGCAGTACCCTCCTAGTACCGCCACCGCCTGGCGGACACCACCACGCCGCTAGGCGCCCTGCTCCGCCATCACCGCCTGACGCAACCATCTTCCGCCGCCAGGCGCCTCGCTTTCGCTGTGACTACTGTCCCTGATTTAACTCTCGTCCGCCTGGTGGCTCGCTCACGCCGCCAGGCGCTATACCAGTAGCATAATGCTACTGGTTTTATGGCACTAAAACTGGTCCTAAAGGATACCAAAACACTCAACATAGGGAATTACATCACAGTATGATTTTCCAAACACAAAACTTTAACTAATGTACATCCCATCTTTTCACAATACAACCAATTTGCTCAACATCATGCATATATGCTCACAGTCTTTTGGTCCTACCATTTACTACCTATAAGATTCATGCCACAATAGTTTTCTTACCAACATAATTCAACATATTATCATAAAAGCACTTTTACTCATAAAGAAACATATATACCACACATGCAATATCTTTCATATCAATCCCACATTCATCGACATTTAACACATGATACCAACATGCAATATCACATATTTCACACCCACCCTTTCATCCGTGATAACAGTTCCTCCCTTCATACAGTTCTCGCTCAAAATATTCCCTCTGTTATCCCTCATACTTCTCTTGACATGAAATCATAATTATAACTCAACAAAACATCAACCAAACCCATGATACACCATTCCACAGATTCATACTCATCAACAAACATCTGTAAATCATCAATTAATCGGATTTCATAACATCATGTCAAATCACGAATTTATATCATGCATAATTATTTCCAACCCTCCACATAAACCCTAACCTCCCAATTTCATATCAGAAGTAGTATCTTGTAGCAAAATCAACATACGCAAAGTCTATCAACATCAAAATTCATACCCGAACATACAGATGTCACGGCCACACCACAGATATTTCAAAAACATAAAAAATAACCAAAAATAGTGAAATTGTGTTCTTGCTGCCTGGCGGTTCATCCTCTGTCGCTAGGCGGTTCATTGCTGATACCCAGAAACTGGGTTTGGTGCATGTGTCGCCTGGCAGTCACGCGCGATCCGTCAGGCGGTTTCTGGAAAAATCCCAGAAACCCGATTTGACATTCTAATTTTCACGAAAATAACAATTCCCATTCCTTCATACATCACGATACAATCAATAACGAATAAAATACAACATCAAACAATCATAGGAACTCCCCTAACCTGTTTCCCTTGCTTAGACTTGAAAATTGGAGCTTTTCCTTGGATCCGCGATGAACTCCCCTTAACCCTCCTCCACACCAGTACCCTTGTTCCTCTTCCCGACTCACGCTTCTCTTCTGTCAACTCTCTCCTGACTATCCTCAAACTATCAGACTCAAAGATGCTCTCTCTCTCTCTTCCTCCATTCTTCCCTTTAATGACACTTTAATGGTAGTTAATCAATTAAAACGAAAAATACTTTAAGTTTGGTTTTAATTGTCATTCTATTTGATTTTTCCAGCACCCTTGGTTGTTCCTCTAGCTAGGTTTCTCTCGCCCCTTCACCTTCTTACCAAAACTAGAATTGATAAAAAAAAAGTATATGGTTCTGTCAAAGCCAAGGTTTGAACCCATCACCATACAATTTAATTTCAAATGCACAACCAATCCAACCAAATTACATTTCATGATACAATTCATACTTCAAAGGTTATATCCTACTATCACGCTCCAATCACATTATTAGACCAAAATAATAAAACAAAATAACACACAATTGGCATACATAGGACTCGAACCCAAGTCCTCTCACACAATCAAAGTACTCTCAACTACTTGAGTTGGTACTTTTCCACGTCATGAAAGTTAACACTTAATGCCATAAAGGCTTCCCTTACCCGCATTTATTAAATAATTATTTATTTAATTATTTAAATTTTGTGGGTCTTACATTGCCCTCAGCTTATAAAATTTTCGTCCTCGAAAATTAAAGCTTACCAGGAAATAGATGCGGGTAAGACTGTCTCATTAGGTCCTCCATCTCCTATGTCATTTCTTGAGTGGATTCATCCCATAGGACTTTCACGGTCCGGATCTCCTTGCCTCTCAACTGTTTAATTTGTGAATTCATAATTCGCACCGGTCCCGCCTCCATAGTCAAGTCCTCCCAAAGTTGAACATCGTCCGATTCCAACACATGCGAAGGATCTACAATATACTTTCTTAACTGTGACACATAAAAACGTTATGTAAGTTCGTCAATTGAGGTGGTAGCGCAATCTCATATGCCACAGGACCTATCCTCCGAGTAATCTGATACGGCCCAATGAACCTTGGGGTCAGCTTCTTTGACTTGAGCACTCTCCCAACGCCAGTGATTGGGGTCACCCTGAGAAACATATGGTCCCCAGCCTCAAACTCTAACGATCTCCTTCTTTTGTCAGCATAAGACTTCTGCCGACTCTGTGTAGCTCTCATCCTCTCCTGAATTGTCTTAACTTTATCAGTGGTCATCTGTAAAAACTCAGGACCCAGCACCACTGCCTCACCATCTATTTTATTTTTGGTGGTGCATTTAGATTTTGATGTGATTCTAATTTCTCAGAGAATATTACTGACATATAGTTAAATTCAAACCATTATTCTCATCTATTACCACACCCTTCCTTGTCTCATGTACATTCTTGTTATTCCTTGAGTTTGTTAAGTAAACCTCATAATTTTTGTGCAGTTCCTAACTTCTATGACGAGAATGAAGTTTTGTCAACAATCTCAAGTAGCCCTCAAGGCTTCCATGTTGCCATACTGGTGGTAATGAACTTTTAATTTTGGTATAAGTGATAAATCATGATGTCATAATTGTAAAATTTGATCAAAATGTAAACAAAAAGAAGGATGTTATCTAGTATGTTAGTTTAGAATGAGGTGGATATGGAAAAGTTGGGAGTTCTCTTACATAATGGTTAGGTGATTGAAAACATTATTTATCACCTTGTACATTTTTCTCTAATAATGTCTTGGCACTATTTGTCTCACTTTTTCAATGTCTACATCTGAAACTTGTAATTAATCTTTTTTACATTCTTTGAAGCTCACTACAAGAATTGCAAAACCAGCTTGAAGATCTTGAAGATGCACAAAGGGAGCAAAATGAAAAGCTTAGTGTAACTGTAACACTAATTTTGACACCATTGGTGAATATTATTATGTTATAATTAATTTCCTAGAATCACTTGCTTCTGAAATTTTGAGGTCATGGCACTCACTTGTTATTGCAGCAGGTCTCTATATCTAATCAAGAAGTTCTGGCTGGTGAGGGCAAGAAGAAACCTCCTCCTTCAAGTTGTTATCAAAGGCTAATAATGGAACCTCCAAGTTCACCTCTACACATGTCAAGTCCACAGTTTCTATTTCTTACATGTTGTCATGTTCATCCTGTGAAACTCATTCATGTTGCAATGTCTGTCAAGGATGCTAAAGTGAGTCATTTTCCAATTGCAGGGTTCCAAGGAGATTCAAAACCATACATTGACCCCATTAACTGAAAAGAAAAGGTGCATGATTTCTACCATGTTAATTATAATTCTAATGCGAAATTGTTTGCTTTAAGTTTTTAAATTTTTAATGCTTGTACAAGATTTGTTTTTGCAGATGTTTACTCTTTATGCATGTGTGTAGATCTTTGCATGAGTGTACGATTTAAGATATGCATGAGATGGAACTTGAAATACTGTAATTTATACTTGAAATAGTTACTACTAGTGGTAGATAATTTTGGGAATGGGGTTTATAGGTCAAGTTTATATTTATATTTTCTCATTATTTGCTCAAACCAGCCTTCACTCATTGCTTTGTGCATGAAAGTCTATTAGTTCTCCTATGATTGGTTTTTGTGTTTATTATTTCCCTTTAAGGTTGATTTGAAGATGAAGTGTCTTAAATTTTTCTTTTATTTTTATAGTTTTTTTCTATGCTTTCTGTTCATGGTCTTCTGCTGATCATTTGTAGGATTTCATGTGTCCTTAGATTCTAATGTTTTATTGTGTTAATTTAGAAAAGAAAGTTCTTGTATAGTGTGGTTTTGTTCTTGGGGTGGTTATGACAGGAGGAGAAACAAGAGTTGGATATGGATCTCTTATGGGTCTGGGAGGGTTTGGTGGAAGAGAAATAGGGGGTTGAGAGGATGGTGATGATGTGAAGTTGTTTGGGGTGGATCAGAGAAAAGCAATGTGTGAGATTGAGGAGGTTGGTCACTTCTTTCCCCTATATTTTTTTTCTTATTTTAATAACCTAATCTAATCTAAGCTCTTCAAATGATCATATTCTCCTTAACTGTGATTGTGGATCATCCTGTAGTGTGTTCAACCCTAATTCATCCCCTCTAATTAAGAACAGACTTAATCAAACCAATAACAATGTTTTTTCTTGTGCTCACTTGATATTGACGTTGTATGAGCTAAACCTACCAATTAAATTACAGTGGTGAGTATTAATAACAACACTATTAACCGTATAGAGTAGTAGCACCAACACGGGGAAAGTGTAAACAAAGTAGTAAGAGTGCAATTTTTACGAAAAAGAAAATTCTTAAAGACAAAGAGAGAGGACAAAATAAACTGATACACTGTTGGAAATTGAAGGAAGCTAGACGAGGCTATCAACTGGGGCCCTAGGGAGTGTGAGGTAAATAAGAAGTGCAGGAAGCTTAATTGAACTAGCAAAACCTTGGGACATTATTTTTTATTTCCCTCTATCATTTGGTCTTACATGTCACCAGTAAATAGTCTCTCTTCTCGTGTTCAAACATCCGTAGACATGTCTTCTCTTGTTTCTTTAGATGTACAAAATAGCAGTTCTAATCAGCTATCATATATATATATATATATGAAAAGCTTCGAAAGCTTCAAAGTCTTTGGATAGAGTGTGGTTCAGATCTTCAACTTTCTGGAGATACAACGAGTATTTTGGATGCTTTATATGCGACAAATCCTGATGAAACAGAGTCATCTGGTACGGCATCACAAATGTAGAATCTATTTACATTAATTGAATGCAACTCAAGATCAAAATTGTTTGAGAAGACACTTTTAATTCGAATGGGAATGAGTTTGGAAATCACACATATTCTGAAACAGAGAATTTTAAAGATTCCTTTCTTATCTTTCTCTCTTAAATGCATCTAACTGTAATATTTTTATGATATATATATATATATATATATATATATATATATATATTTGTCAAAACTTCGGGTTAGAAAATCTACTTACTTTTTGGCAGTTGAATTATTTTAATGCATCAATTATATATGCAAGTATATAGTATTATACTCTGTCAACATAAAGATTTAAAGATGATATTTCAATCACACTACTCTAAAATTATCATACAACAACATATTTTTTTAACTGTCATCATATATTCTCCTGTTAAAAGTGACCATTGACTTAAATTCAAGAAAGAGACTAATAATATGATATTCTTATGCATATATAACATTATATATTTTTAACAATTTTAGTTATTTTATGCAAGTTATCATCATTTTGAATATTTTTTTGGCAAAAGATCATAATTTTAATTTATGATAAAATGAGTTGATGAATTTATAATAAGGTGGTATTAATGCATCGATTGATAAACTTACAACATATATATCTATTTTTACAGAATATGACTATGAGTGATAGTAGTGATTGTTTGCTCCCTGACGATTATCAAGATTGGTTAACCTTCAGCAGCGAAGGTTCTTCTGTGACTTTTGAAATTCCCCAAGTGAATGGGCGTAACTTGAAGAAAATGATAGAGGTAAATAAGAAATAAAGACTATATAAAATATAAGAGGTTTTGACATAGAGAAAATTGTGAAGTGAATGTTAATTTATGAGAGGGCATAAAAGAAGGTGATGTTTGGTAGCATCCATGAAGCAGCAAAAAAATGAGCTAAAAAGAAGGAACAATGGGGTTGTTTTGCACTCACGGAGACCTTAGGAGTGCATGAATATGTTTTGTTTTTTGCTTGGTTGCTTCTTGGCAAAGAGGTCAAGAGTAAAAAAAGAAAGGTGTGTTTGTTTAAAGCAACTCATGATTATTCTTTGTTGAAGTAACTGTTATAAAGAATTGTTCTTAAACAATATCTCTTTGCAGATGTTTGTAGAAGAAGTTATGAACTTTATTGAGCCACAAGGTATCTGGTCAAGGAAGTGTTTGTAATATCAAGTACCGCATTAGAAGGATGTTATTTAATTTTTCATTATGTTTATTTTTCTTATTTAAAACAAATAACATTGTAATGAGTTGTTAATTTTAACTTTTACACTTTGTCATATTGTAGACTTTGTTCTTTGTCCCTTTTATAAATGTTATATGCACAAATTATAATTACCAAAAAATTAAAATCTTTTCCTTTTATAATTTTTCTTTTATTTCAAGATTTATGTATTATTAAAAAATACGAAACAAACAAACAGACAATATTGGAGTTTTTAAATTGTAGGCATTAGTGGATGTTTTAAAAACCCCTGGCAGTAGCAGGGGTTTTAGAAACCCCTGGCAATAGTGGGGGTTTTGAAAACCCCTGGCAATAACGGGGGTTTTGAAAACCTCTAGCAGTAGCGGGGGTTTTGTAAACCCTTGGCAATAGCAGGGGTTTTAGAAACCCCAAGCAGTAGCGAAGGTTTTGAAAACCCCAAACAAGTTGTGTTTTTCCAGGGGTTGCTAAAAACCTCTGGTAATCTAATAACGACGCTGGTTCTTCCAGAGAAATTGCAAACTCCGGGTAAACTCATTAGTAGGGGTTAAAATCCCCAAAAATGTCAAATATAACCCTCACTAAAAGTAATTATTTTTGTAGTGGTAGCATAATAATTATTTATTATATTTATCACATATAGTAGCAAATATAATTTGGTGGTCCATTTGGTCGGAAATAACAACCTCTGTGGCTAAAACAATTATTTCTGGTAGTGATACGTTTGTAAATAAATAAAGGTTTAAATAGTCATTTGGTCCTAGTTTTGGTCGACTTTTTTCATTTTGGTCCTACTTTTGAAAATGTTTTCAATTTGGTCCTACCTTTCGTAATTTTTTTTCAATCAACTCCTTTTCATTAACTCCGTCTAAATCGTTAATGGAACAGTGCCATCATGGTGATTTTGTGTGACGTGGATACTGTTCAGTGACATGTCCGTTTGCACTGTGCTGACCATTTAATTGAAATTGTAGATTCATTTTAGGGTTTAAGTTGAATTAAACTGGGTTTAGGGTTGTTTATGTCGAATTGGGGATTTGGGGATTTTTTCATCGCTCTGTGAAATTCTGGAATTTTGCCATTGAGATCAATTTCTGGCATCCAAGGTTTACGCTCATCTTTACAATAAAATCACTACATTCATTACAATAAGAACACCTACAACAGCTAATGACAGTTGCATCTGTTTCTTCCAAACACTCAATGAATTTTCAATATAAGCAATCTTCTGCCTTTGCCTAGCGATAATGGCATCTCGCTCATTAGCACCCTCTTCGTAATACCACTTGAAAAAGTTGCATCCCAACACATCTTCACCATATCTCTGCAACACAAAAAAACCATGAAGATGAAAGTGAAACACTGAAAGTGAAAGAAACACCCAAAGTCGAACACTGGGAAACAAACCTTAAAGTTCGCATAGCCCCAAAATTGTTTACCCAAGTTCTTTGTAGTTCTAGTTGTGCGCACCACTGCAATGTCTCCGCAATCACAAATTGGGGGTGAACCTGAAACCCTAGAACCACCATGGCAGGAATTGCAAGTTCGGTGAATCCAGCTATTGCAAGAAGATGAAGATGTCCCACGAGACATTCCTTTTCAGCTGAACTTTAATGGAAGACAACCACAATGAACACAAACCCTAAATTTCAATTTAAAATCTGGGCTATGACAGTGCAAACGGACATGTCACTTAACAGTATCCATGTCACATAAAATCACAACGCTGGCACTGTTTCGTTAACGATTTAGACGGAGTTAACGAAAAGGAGTTGATTGAAAAAAAATTACGAAAGGTAGGACCAAATTAAAAATATTTTCAAAAGTATGACCAAAGTGAAAAAATTTCGACCAAAACTAGGACCAACTATTTAAGCCATAAATAAATAATGAACTTTGGATTGATGATTTTGTTTTTAAGAAAATGAAGTTTAAGGTCTTGACCATGAAATATTCAATTTTCTTTTAAAAGTACAAAGTACATATTATTAACATTAATACAACACAACTGAAAGTTATTGGAAAAAATATAAATAATGGTATGGGTTCTGCTTCATAACAAAAGTTACATCCATGTACTAATATTCAAGTTTTACTGCGTGAGATGCGAAGATATTAAAAGTAGAAATTGAGGAACGAGAATGACTTTTGACCTTACCTTACCTACATAATAGCCCTAGAAAGTTGACCATTCTCACGCCACCAATGCTTGCCTTATATTCTGCATGCACATGATAACAATAACACACTTTCTTCTCCATCGCCCTCCGCCATGGATTCCGGTCCTACCGAAGTAGCCTTCGATTTCTCACCCTTTCTCAAAATCTTCAAAGACGGTACCGTCCAGAGACTTGCCGGCTGCGACGTTGTTCCGCCGTGTTTGGATACCGAAACAAACGTGGAATCCAAAGACGTGGTAATCTCGAAAGACGACGACGTATCAGCCAGGATATTTATTCCCAAACTCAGCAATGAAACCCAAAAGCTTCCTCTCCTAGTCTACTTCCATGGTGGGGGGTTCTGCATAGAAACACCATACTCTCCTCCTTACCATAAATTCCTCAACTCAGTTGTTTCCAAGGCCCACATCGTTGCCGTATCTGTTCACTACCGAAGAGCCCCTGAACACCCCGTTCCCATTGCCTATGAAGATTCATGGACCTCGCTCAAATGGGTGGCGTCCCATTCCGACGGAAACGGCCCTGAGGAGTGCCTCAATCGCCATGTTGATTTCGGGAAGATTTTCTACGGTGGGGACAGTGCGGGAGCAAACATCGCACACAACATGTGTGTTCGGGCGGGGATCCACGGGCTTCCGGGTCTCAACGTTGAGGCAATTGTTTTGGTGCATCCCTACTTTTGGGGCGTGGAGCGAATCGGAAGTGAGAGCCAAAAGCCTGAACATCTTGCAGCGGTGGATAATTTGTGGCGTTTTGTTTGTCCCATCTCGGCAGGATCCGACGACCCGTTGATCAACCCGGCCACGGATCCGAATCTGGCGAAACTAGCTTGCAAGAGAGTGATGATCTTTGTTGCTGAGAATGATTTGATGAAGGATCGGGGTTGGTATTACAAGGAGTCGGTAGAGAAGTGTGGGTGGCAGGGTGTTGCAGAGGTGATGGAGGCAAAAGGAGAAAACCACGTGTTTCACCTCTTCAATCCACATTCTGACAACGCTGTCTCCCTGCTCAATCGATTTGTTTCCTTCATCAAGCATAGTAGTTAATAATTAACTATGTCTGCAAAACTTAGGAATTAGCACACAAATTTTCATGGTTACTTGCAACATGTTTGTACAAAATAAGAAAGCCAAAAAAATAAAATTGAGGGTTTGAAAAGCAATTTATATCAGTCAGCTACTTGTTGTGCATCTGATAGATTCTTAATTTTGAATTATTTGTAATTCGGATCTTTTTATTGTTGTTACAATATTAATATTTTAACTTTTAATTATTCTTAATTTTATTAAATTTTTATTTTAACTACTTATAGTTTGTATTACTTTAAACAATAATGCAGTGCGAGGTTTGAAACGCATGCATATTCTCGTCACTTATTTAGGTATATAGACATGTTAAATATGTTTTTATAACTGAAAATTGAACCCAAGTGTTACACAGTTCTAAATTAAGAATTTAAAATTGCGCAAAAAGAAATTATAGAGCAAATTACAAATTTTATAAAATATAAGTATTTCTAAAGATAAATATGAATTCATCCGGTTCCATTAAAGTGTTTATTCTTTTTTGTAGACCATGATGTGTAGAAAGCAAAGTGGGGAAACCAGGTTTTAAAACCCACAAGAACAAATTAGAATTTCAAAAGCTTAAAATTTATCAAGAAGAAAACCATAGCTAATAAAAGTGCACATTGCTTCCCATCACATTTCATGAGTGTCATAAAAGTAAACTTAAATTTGTGCATTTTCTATGTCTTGATATGAATTTCCAAGAAACGATATGTTTACTTTATTTCTTATTTTGAGAATAATAACAGCATAATTATTGATACCTATGTGGCTAGGTGAATAGCTATTATTACACAGTATGTTTTATCTTTTTTTTTTTGCAGTTCTATTATAATAAGTTATTCGTTTTAGGTTTGTAATTTTTTATCAAAAGATTAAGATTTGAGTGTTAACTTTTGTCTTATTTTATTAATTATTGTTTTAATTTAACACATATTTTTGCCCCGATTAAGATTTAAGATTTATTATATTACTATTCATATATGTTTTCTAATCATATACTCACTTTACGATTAAATCTTATATTTATGAGATATTTATTTGCTAATATATATATATATATATATATATATATATATATATATATATATATATATATATATATATATATATATATATTTGTTTATTCTAAGTGTATCTCGAACGTATGTAGATACGTAAGAACAATATGTTTTATCTATTTTTGGATTTTTAGGTTTTATTTATAATGAGTTAATTTTTTAGGTTTGTAATTCTATTACTACACAACCTTCGGTCCTGAGAAAAAACTTGTTAAAGGTTGGTCAAAATTCTATTCACAATCCTTCAACGATCAGACCTGTTCAAGGTAGGTCAAAAGTCTATCTATCATTACACAATCCTTCAACCTTGAATAATAAAACTTGTTTAAAGTACATCAAAATCCTACTTATCACTACATGCCCCTTTAATCTTGAGTGATAAGACTTGTTTAAGATAATTCAAAATCCCACCTATCATTATACAATCATTCACTCTAGAGCAATAAGAATTGGTCAAGGTAGGTTAAAATTTTATTTATCACTATAGAACTTTTTATCTTGAGCAATAAAACTTATTCAAGTTTGGCCAAAAGTCTACTTATCACTGCATAACGACTCAATCTTAAATGATAAAACTTGTTCATGGTTGATTGAAATCCTACCTATATCACTTCACAATTTTTTAGTCTCGAGTGATTAAACTTCTTCAAGGAAGTTAAAAAACCTATCTATCACTACACAACCCTTCAATGCTATAAGACTTGTTCAGGGTAGGTTGAAATCCTATTTATACATAGATCCCAAGTGCATTTCTAGTTGTCTTTTAAATTGTTAATATGGTTATTCTCTTTCAACAATGTGCACTCTCCTTGTTGGATTTGTACGCTTCTTTGTTCATTCAAGAAGGATGTATTGAAAGTTGCTTCTTGCAAACAATTTTTTTTTTTTGGAAAAGGGTGGATATTAGTGTTACGGAATCGTTAAACTATTTTAAACTCTACACTTTGGTTAAAAGATAAAGAGAAGCCACTTACCTTGGCTTGTGAAACTCTACCACGCTTTAAAGGTGTTGTCAAAGAAGTCACAAGCATTCCATGTTGAGTCAAGAGAATTTATTCATCTTAAAGCTTTAAAGTGTGCTTAGATACAAGCATTCCGGAAACAGTAACAAAAGAAGATCGTCACAATGACTATTTAGTATGGAAACAAATTTTTTCTTCACAAGCTTTATATAAAGAATATCTCATTGAAGAACAGATATTGATGAAAGTCATGCAATAAGAACAAGTTCAAATTTTCAAGCTATCATTATCCTTTGTAGTTCTAAGGAAGAACGTGATATGTGTTTGAGACCAACATAAAAGAACCAAATCTTGTACCCATCATGACACATAACCTTCATTTGGGTGATGAATCAAGTCATCTTTTATATCACTTGCTTTATAGACCTATTGGTTTTACCTAGGAGTGATTGTTATCCAAAGAATATTCAATCTTAGTCTTGAAATGTTGTAGTCTAAATAATAATCAATAGGTTAGCCAAGAGTAGTCAAATTCCAAATAATACTCAAGCTTTTATCCATGAGTAGTTGTGGTCCAAATAATATTATAATTTTTAGCCAAGAGTGGTTGTTGTCTAAATAATTCTTGGATTTATGGTTTTGAGTGGTTGTGTTCCAAATAATACTTGTTTGTATCTTCATAATTTCCTCATGGAACTTAATTAGTCGATTGAGAAGTAATATTTACAAATGAATAAGTATAAAGACATCTAGAATAAATATTCTCTTTCTAATTATTTTTATTGCATCATATTCACAGTTAAACAATTGGATATGAAATACAAGCACTCCTTGTCTGGAGTCTGACTTCATGTAAGCATGTATGTTATACAAATAAAGCACTCTCTTTTACAAGATATCGTCTAACCGACGACATTTCTTAAACACACGAAGAGTTTTAAAGAAAGAGTAGAAATGTTGTGGAATAGAGTTGAACCCTTTAGTTGTGTTCAAATAAAAACAAAAATTCCAAAGTTTGCCCCTAATGTAGTGTTCGGCCAACCAGGATGTCAATCCAAGGAAAAAACTTGATTCAATTAGACAATTGTCTAGGTTTATCCATGTTTAGAATGCAAGGATTGAGGGAAAACTAATGGAAAGAAAAGTAAATGACAATTAAAATGACAAGTACTAACCTAAAGCATGCAATAAGTGTAAAGAATGAAACTTCATGAATGAATGCAATGGTAGATTTCATGATAGCAAAGATGAGTAAAATTGCAAATCAATATGAAAGAATGATTAAAATGTACTAAGTAGCTAATAAAATGTTATTATTCTTCTTAAATTGGCGATAGTGCAAAGGGAGAGCTTGAAGGAATTTGTTAAAGGGAAGTGGAAATTATGAATGAGTGCGGGAAGAAGAATGAAAAAAGTTTTTTAAAAATGCAAGTTAATCGACGATGATTCTAAGGATAATCATTGTCGTTTATGCTGACTGACCGATTTTAATGACGATTCATTATTAACCTTCGTGTTTCCCTCCTATTTTAAATTTTAGCAACAATTTTATTGGATAACCATCATCTTTTTCATGTATTATTCACTTTTAAGAATGGGTACGTGTTAACCATCATTAAAAACTTTAAGTTTACTGCAAAATTGCCACTATGTTTTATTCGACGATAATGATTTTTTAATTGCCATTGATGACTAACGTGGAAAACGATTTTGCACTACTAATTCTCATTGCAAATATATTGACAAATTTATGTGTAGGTTTGGTAGACAACTCTTTTTGCTTAAACTATACCAAACAACTAAATTAATCACCCTTACTAATGTAGTATAAGGATCAACTCAGGCTAGTCTAGAAATAGGTGCAATGAAATGAGTGGATTGAATGCAAAATACATTTTTTTAAGGACTCTTTTATAGCATAAAAGATAGATAATGAAAATGAAATAAGGACAATTGCAAAGTGTGAAACTAATGAAACTAATTCATCGAACAAAAAGAAACCACTTAAAGCTATAAATTAACTCCACAAACTAAACTAGACTACTTTAACAACGAGCAACATAAAACTTAACGTATTGCAAGGTTGTAAATAAAAAAATTATGCAGAAAACTATGGTTGTACATGTAAGGCCCCTTTTATTTTGCCATCTTAATCTTTAGGGCTGCCCTGCAGCAGTGGGCCTAAAAGGCTGGCCCATGATATAAGTACCCTTCGTGTTGCCCTATTTCCACATTTCATTCACTTTCAGAATAGATCCAGCCGTCAACCCTTTTCTCCCTCTCACAAAGAGCTCTGCTAGGGTTAGGTTTCTGCCATCTTCAAGCTAGCTCGAAGCTGTCCTCTACTCCATGTAAGTACTATGATAGTCATTCTCGTCTCCATTGTTCCCTTTTCGTTCCTTTCACAGCTAGGGTTCCAAGTAACCCATATCATGCTCCTGTTTCTCTATCCTTTCAGTTCTTCCATTCGCTTCTTGAGCTGTTGTGCTCGTGCGTTCGGTGTCGAGGGAGTGTTGGGTCGTTTGCTAGCTTATTCCAGGTACGGGAAGTTAGAATCCTTAGTTTCCAGTCGTTTTGGTCAGTGTTTGCGTTGGTTGCTGCTTGTATGGTTTAATCTTTCGATTTGATGCGTGAGAACACTCTGTATGCTTGATTTTGGG